>ERZ778023.538-NODE-538-length-80795-cov-7.048811_pt1 | contig 80795 bp, 82 predicted proteins | sample MGYA00375753_ERZ778023 | MGnify/ENA primary metagenome ERZ778023 (study PRJEB29350, sample SAMN05389822) | bioreactor metagenome | isolation source: Ammonium sulfate bioreactor | place: South Africa: University of Cape Town | collected 2014-04-04 ... | reverse complement strand
GCGCCCTTCGTCTATCGGTTAGGACTCAAGATTTTCAATCTTGCAAGAGGGGTTCGACTCCCCTAGGGCGCACCAAAAAACCCAACTAAGCAATTGAAATTACTTACTTATTTTTAGGTAAGTCCGAAATGGGGGAATCGCACTTTGATCCCGTGCTCTACAGCCACATGCTCAACTCGGAGAGAGCCATGTCGAGACCTACGGATCAAAAGCAAATTGCCTTCAACTATGGACAACTTCATGGACTGAAAGCGCTGGTCAGGGCACTCGTGCGAACGCATCCGGATTGCGCTTTATTGCTGAAGGAATTTCAGAGGTCGGGCGCTGTGGGGTTAGATCAGTTGCGCGCATCGCCAGTGCCGCACGGAGCCAATCAAGCGTATCGACAACTATGCGATGAATTTATCGTGGTGATCGGACGAAATATCCAGGTAGCGCGCCGGCCGCGGCGCGTTCCATAAAAGGAGGGGGATTGGGTATGGACACTGGTGCCACGATTGCCGGGATCGTAATGGGCGCAATCTTTGCAGGCGCCGGCAAAATTTTTTTCGACTACTACCAGCGAATTCAGAATCGCAACGGCATTGCATCAGCTATCGCTGGAGAAATTTCCGGTATCATTTATGGAGCTGAGACCAGTCAGCACGCTCAAAGGTTTGCCGCGATGGCCGCGCTGTTGCGTTCGGCGGCTCCCCCGACACCGCCTTGGGCATTTTTTGACATGACTCACAAACCGACTCCCGTATTGGATGCCTATATCGACCGGATAGGTGATCTTGGGGGAGAGTTGCCTGCGCGAGCGGCGCATTTTTACACGCTGCTTGGCGGAATACGGCTCAAGACAAAAATTCTTGCTAGCGGCTACTACCACACAAATCCCCTAGCTGCCGCGGCCGAAATTGATGCGGGCCTGGCAATTTGGGCCATTGCCTCGGCAGAGGGAAAACTATTGGTGAAAGATCTCCAAGCCCTGAGTGGCTAACGGTCCTTCAGCGTCGTCTTAGGTGGGGCCGGTGTCTCAAATAACCGTTATGGTTCAATGGCCCCTAATACGGCCTCACCTTTGCCTAACCCATTGGCCGGAAACAAAAGTACAAGTCCCCTAGGGCGCGCCAAGGTCCGCGCGCAAAGCGCGCTTAGAGGACCTGGTACCACCGAGCGGCGCAGCCGCGAGTGGGCGCCATTCATTCCCCACTTCGGCGAGTGGATGATTTCGCGGCCTTCTTTCTTTTCGCCCCGAACCATTTCTTCGCCTTCGGGTTGCGATGCGGGCAGCCGGGCCAGCAGCAGGGGCGGCGCATGCCCTCCTTCAGCTGCGCCACCAGCCGCTGCACATGCTCTTTGCGCGTCTCATCGTTCTTGACGATGGTGACCCAGCAGATCCATTCGTTCCGTGCCAGCGGCGTGATGCCTTGCCACGCCGCCAGCGCGGTGGCATCGGCGCCCAGCGCCTTGCGCATGTCGCCGGGCAGGTCGTGAACCACGCCGCCGGATATCGCCTTCTCCGCCATGTCAGCGACTATAGCGCCCGGACCGCCGTGTCCCAGTTCCTATTTGCGCGCCCCGCGCACAGGGCCCAGCCGCTCCTTGCCCACCGCGAAATCGTCGATCCACACCGTGAAGCCGTCGCCGGTCGCCGGCTGGTAGTTGGTGAAGCCTACCGACAGCGTCTGGAACGCGGCGGGAATCTCGATGCCTTCGTAATTGCCCGCGCCCTTGTGCTGGCCGATGTCGGCGACTTCCTTGCCGTTGACGTAGAACTGATAGGTCTGGGTGGCGTAATCGGCATGCCATTCCAGCAGGGTCCAGTCGTCGGTGAATTTCTGCGCGATTGCCGACTTCGGCCCGAATTCCTTGCGGCCCTTGGGCGGCTGGACGTTGTAGAAATAATTGAACTGGCCGGTTGGATAGAACAGCAGCGTCGCCAGGCGCACATCGATCAGGTCGTTCGCCAGCGGGCTGGTGGCCTTGCCGTCGACAAAGGTGGCGTGGATCAGCCGCCCGGTCGGCATCGGGGTGGGCGTCTTCATCTTGTAATAGAGCCGTCCCCAATGCTCGCCGCCCAGCGCCGCGACCTTGGCCGGGTCCAGGCTGATGAAGCGGCCGCCCCGCACGGCGGGATCGATGCGCAGGGCGTGCGTGCCGCTGTGGGCGACGCCCTGTTCGACTTCGACGTCGCCGGTCTTGGTGAAGCCGGCGGGGATCGCCCCGGGGGCCGTCGATTCAAAATCTTCCGATGCGATGACGCCGGGCGCAGGCGCCTGGCTGGTGGCGGCACAGCCGGTCAGAGCAACAGCCAGCATCGCGGCAGACGCCGCGCAGAAAGTCTTCATGGAAAGTCCCCATCCCTGTTTTGACAGGCAACCTATCGGTTCACCCCGAAGGGGTCCATATCCCGGCGCTGTCGTTTGGCCGACCCTTTGATGAAACCCAGTTAATGATCTCTCCCAGGCGCGCCTTTCGCTCCTGATCACGCCGAAGCTGTGCCTCATTGGCAGCGCGATGCGGGCTGGTTCCGCCTTGTCCACCTGCCTTCGCCGTCATGCGATACTGGCGCGATGAGATGTGCCGCGCCGACCCCCGTCTTCCAATCATGCCGTTTCGGCATCGCTGCCGCCGCGCGTTGTCCATCAGCCCAGGGGGAGGGGGGAGGGTGCAAAAGTGAGAAAACGAATAGGCTTCACGCTTGTGGGGACTGGGCTTTGCGCATCCTGCGTCCGCCGCAAGCCGTCATGGCCGCCGCGCCTTGTCCACCCCTTGTCCGCACTCGGGCGATGCTAGCCCAGCACCACATCCCGCCGCGTATGCCAGCGCCTGTTCAGGAAGCGCCGTGCCGGCTGCTCGATGGCATAGAAGCTGGCTATGCCGGCGATGATCGCCACGGGCAGCAGCCACCAGCGGGGAATCTCCATGTTACGTGCCAGCCGGAAGAAGGGCTGCTGCCACAGATAGATGGAATAGGACCACAGCCCGATCCGCACCAGCAGGGGATGCTCCAGGATGCCCAGCGCGAAGGCGGGCGCGCGCTCCATCAGCACCAGGCTGACGGCCAGGCATATCGTGCCGACACTGTATTTGAGCGGGTCGGGCACGAACTTGATGCTGAGGGTAACGCCGATGATGCCCAGGATCACAGGCATCCACCGGCCCGAAAGCGCCTGCGGCACGTCGCGGTGAAGCAACAGATAAGCGATGGCGCCCACCAGGATGGATGCGCCGCGCGCGTCGCTGCGCCAATAGACGGTTTCATAGGAAAGCCCCATTGCCGTCTCGATCGCGCCATTGACCATCATGGCCAGCGCGATCACCGCAAGAACGCGGACAAGCGGGAACCGCCAGTGCCGCCACGCCAGCGCGACGAGCGCCAGCAGGATATACATGTGCTCCTCGATGCACAGCGACCAGGCATGGTCGAGCACATTGCTGACTCCGATCCACAGATGCGTATAGTTGGTGGTGAAGGTGATGGTGGAAAGGAACTGTCCCATGGTCGGGTCGTGTGCGCCGGCCGCCACCGAGACCAGAAGCAGCAGGATGGCGAGCGCGAACAGCGCGGGATAGATGCGCGAGACGCGCCGCGCGAAGAAGTTGGGCAGCGGCGTATTCCGGACGAACAGGATCTCGGCCATCAGCCGTCCGCTCAGCACGAAGAACAGTTCCACGCCCAGCCGGCCGGTATTGATGCCGCGCTTTATGAGGAAGTGGTCGATCAGTACGCCAATGAGGGCGGCCCCGCGCCAGCCGTCAAGATATCGGATACGCGCGCTGTGCGCATGGGCGGCTACCGGCTGCGCGCTGATCCTGTCCTGCTCCGTGGCGCCATAGGCCGGATTGCTCATGCGCGGGAGTGTGCCCGTTTTGCGCCCCCCGGGAGTGTGACAATTCTGTGCGAGATCAATGCAGGGAAAGCAGCCTGATTGCGCTCCCGGCGCCCGCATTTTCTGGACAAATCCGGGCAAAAAGCTTCTGCTGGCGGCCTGTCCATTTTTTAGAGGAGGTCATAATGCGTGAAGTCAGGAGCCTCGTTCTTGCAGCAGCCCTGGTGTCCCTCTGCGCGGCGCCGACATTGGCCCAGGCGCCGAAGCGCATGTCGCTCACCAGCGCGTCCTTCCAGGATGGCGCCATCATCCCGGACAAATACACCCAAGCCAGCGCCTCTCCCGTTTCGCCGGAGCTGAGCTGGAAAGATGCGCCTGAAGGCACGCAGAGCTTCGCCCTGATCGTCGATGATCCTGACACAGCGCTGCAGCACAGCACCAACGAAGTGCTGCACTGGGCGGCGTTCAACATCCCCGCAGCCAAGACTTCGCTGCCCGAAGGCGTGCCCAATGAGGCAACCCTGCCCGACGGCACCATCCAGCCGCTCAACACCGGCAGGAAGCCTGGCTTCATGGGGCCAGGCGCGCCGTGCTGCGTCTACCACCACTACACATTCCAACTCTATGCGCTGGACACGAAACTCAGCCTGGGGCCCGACGCCACGCGCGCCCAGATCATGAGCGCGATGGACGGCCATGTGCTGGGCAAGGCAGTGGTGGTGGGCCGTTTCCACAAGCCGCAATGAATCCGTAAAGGAACTTTTCGGGGCAGGATGCGGCGGCGAATGCCCCCGGACCGCCCCCAGCCGGGCGCGAATACGCCACAGAAGCGCCATCTGGCGCGCCGTTGATGCTGGTTCCCGCAAGTAAAAAGGAGAGGGGAATGCAGATCACGTCAGCAAGAACTGCGGCGCTGTTTCTGGCAACGGCGGTCGCGCTGGGCGGTTGCGCCACACGCGAATCCGTCCGCAATGCCCAAGCGTCCGCCGACATGGCAGACCGCCATGCCGGCACCGCCCAGGCCAGGGCCGACGAAGCCTATGGCGTGGGCAACCAGGCCCTGGGCGTCGGCAATCAGGCTCTTGGCGTTGGCAATGACGCCAAGATGGCGGCCATGACTGCCGACCAGAAGGCCGAAGCCAACCATGCCGAGATGATGAAGCTCAAGCGCCGGGTGGTCTATCTGGAAAGCCGGATCAATCCGCATCACAAGAAGCATCATCGGGTGGTGCGTCACAAGGTGCAGAAGAAGACGGCAGATCAGCAGGCAAAGTCCAACAACAGCTGATACGAAAAACCCCGCGGACGATCGCTGCGGGGTTTCTCTCATCCATCATTTTAAAGAGCCCATGTCGATCACGAAGCGGTATTTCACATCGCTTCTGAGCATGCGGGCATAGGCATTCTCGATATCCTGCATCGAAATCATCTCGATGTCCGAGGTGATGCCGTGTTTGGCGCAGAAGTCCAGCATTTCCTGGGTTTCCGGAATGCCGCCGATCAGCGAGCCGGCGATGGCGCGCCGCTTGAACACCAGGTTGTACACGGCCGGCGAGGGGTGCGGCGTGGGCGGCGCGCCCACAAGCGCCAGCGTGCCCTCACGCTTGAGCAGGGCCGTATAGGCGTCCAAGTCGTGCGGCGCCGCCACGGTATCCAGGATCATGTCGAAGCCGCCCGCGTGTTTCCGCATTTCCTCCGGTCGGGTCGAGATCACCACCTCGTCGGCGCTCAGCGCCTTGATGTCAGCGACCTTGCCGGGCGATGTGGTGAATGCCACCACATGTGCGCCCAAGGCATGGGCCAGCTTGACGCCCATGTGGCCAAGGCCACCGATGCCGACGATGCCGACCTTCTTTCCCGGACCGGCGCCCCAGTGGCGCAGCGGAGACCAGGTGGTAATGCCCGCGCACAGCAGCGGTGCGGCCCCGGCCAGATCGTTTTCGGTGTGGGTGATTTTCAGCACGAAATGCTCGTCCACCGTGATGGCGGCGCTATAGCCGCCAAGGGTGTTCTCGCCCCCGCCCACTGGGCCGTTATAGGTTCCGGTGAAGCCGACCGGTCCGTCGCAATATTGCTCCAGCCCCTCCTGACAGGCCGAACAGGTCCGGCAACTGTCGACCATGCAGCCGACACCCACCAGGTCGCCCGGCTGGAATCGGCTGACCTCGCTGCCAACGCCGGTCACCTTGCCGACAATCTCGTGGCCCGGGACACAGGGGTACTGCGTGCCAGGCCATTCGCTGCGGACTGTGTGCAGGTCGCTGTGGCAGACGCCGCAGAACAGGATTTCGATCGCCACATCCTTGGGGCCGGGCTCGCGCCGGTTGATGGTATGGGGACCAAGGGGGGCGGCGGCGGACTGGGCAGCATAGGCTTTGGTCTGCATGGCGAACTCCTGGAAATGGTGGGGATGGGACTAAGATAGGTCCCGGCTGAGACTGGGCCAGGGGATTGCGGCGTTTCGTCCTAAGCCAGTTGACGCACCGCAGCAGGGAACTTACCACCCCCCCCGCACACAGAGGATTGCCATGCGCATCGATCAGATTCCCGTCGGCAAGAATGCCCCGAATGACGTCAATGTCATTGTCGAAGTGCCAATCGGCGGCGAGCCCATCAAATACGAGCTGGACAAGGCGGCCGGCGCACTGGTTGTCGACCGCTTCCTCTACACGGCCATGCGTTATCCGGGCAATTACGGCTTCGTGCCCCACACCCTGTCGGGCGACGGCGATCCGGTGGATGTGCTGGTGGCCAACAGCCGCGCCATCGCGCCAGGCGCGGTGATCAGCGTGCGCCCAGTAGGTGTGCTGCTGATGGAAGACAATGCCGGGCCCGACGAGAAGATCATTGCGGTCCCCTCCAGCCACATCAGCGCCCGCTTCGACGGCATTGACAACTACAACGACCTGCCTGAAATCACACTGAAGCAGATCGAGCACTTCTTCGCGCACTACAAGGACCTGGAGCCCGGCAAGTGGGTGAAAATCATCCGTTGGGGCGGCGCCGACGAAGCGCGCAGGCTGATTGAGGAAGGCGTAGCACGGGCAACGAAATAGGCTACCAGCGATAGGACATCTGGATCATCGCGCCGCCGGGCGCAGGCTCCATCGATGTCTGGATGTGGTAGCGCTCCTCGAAAGGCGTGGTCAGAATATAGCCATATCCGGCGGCCAGAGCCGAGCTGGCCAGCGTGTCATACCAATGATGCTGCTTGGCCTGGACCCGGCTGTAGGAAACGAACTGGGTGACGGCAAAGGCGGGCAGTCCATATTCCCAGCCATAACGCCCCCACAGGAAGGACGAGCCCGAGGCGGAGAGTGCCGTGGTCGCGGAAGGAAAGGACCGGAAGTCCGAACCGTCGGGCCGGCGCTCGCGTACGAAACTCTTCAGCGCATAGGCGGTGCCGACGGTCAAGACGGTTTCCACCACAAGCTGGGCCGAGCCGACGCGGTCATGCTTCAACAGGGTGATGCCACCCGCCACCATCGGAAGGGCAATCGAAAGTGCGGTGCCGGCGGTTTCGACAGTCTTGCTGCCGGAACTGGCCGATGTTCCGGCCCGGGCGGCGTGGATGGACAGAAGGCTCATGGCCATGGCGGCCACAATCGGCCTGGGCAGATTTTTCAATGAACAGTTCCAGTTTGATTGTTACGGCAGCATGCGCCGCAGGATATTGTTGCCGTCCACGAACTGGTGCTTCAGCGCGCCCGCAAAATGCAGAACGATGAATCCCAACAGCACATAGACCAGCACATTGTGGATGTCACCGGCTTCATGGCCCCAGTGCGACCCGCTGGGCGAAATGGCCGGCAGGGTAACAATGCCGAATAGTTTGACGTCCCAGCCACGGGCGTTTGCCGCCGCCCAGCCCAACAATGTCATCACGAACACGAGGATGTAGAGCATCCAATGGGTGAAGGTGGCTAGGCTCCGCTCCCAGGGCGCATTGGCCGCGGGCACGGGAATGGGACCTTTGATGCGCCAAAGAAAGCGCAGCACGATTGCCAGCAAGATCACCGCGCCCACCAGCAGGTGCCAGTGCACCCAGCCCGCATCCTGGGTCTTGCCCCCGATATGCGGCATGATGGATCCAATGGTGTACTGGGCGATCAGTAGTGCCACGATCAGCCAATGGAAGAATTTTGCTGTTGGACCGTAAGCTGTCTGTGACTGCATTCGTCACCCCTCGGATTCGGTGGCGACAGGTTACGTGACGGCGTGGGAACGGCAAGTTGTTCAAAATCAATGGATTACTGAGACGCATTCTGAATTGGAACAATCGGATGACAGCGCGGCGTGCCGGGAGGCGCTTTGCAAGCGCCACAGTCCATGCCAGATTCTGCACAAATTCAGCGGGGGTGGCCATGATGACGCGCGTGACTGTGAGCATCTGCCTGTTTCTGCTGGCATCAGGCGCCGCCCTGGCCGCACCGCACAACAGGCCCGGTCTCTGGACCGTCACCAGCACTGCGAAAATGGGGACCATGCCACAGCTGTCGCCTCAGGTGCTGGAGATGATGAAGAAGCGCGGTATGCCCGGCATGGGCCAGCCTACAACCAGCCAGATATGTGTGACCGGCAAGGAGCCCAACGGCGCCGACCTGGCGGCGCGCATGAGCAGTCACCGGGTCGATTGCAAGCCGCATGTGGTCAATGAGAGCGCCAGCTCCGTCACTACGCAGATCGTCTGTCACGGAACCATGGAAGGCACTGGGCGCTCCACCATCGCCTGGCACGGCGACAGCCATTATGAAGGCGACTACAGTTTTACGGGGACGATGCACGGGCAGCCCCAGCAGATGCAGACCCATTATGTCGGTGACTGGGTCAAGGCCGATTGCGGTGCGGTCAAGCCATTCGACATCGGCCGGATGCCTGCCGATCGTCCGCCGCCGCCGCCGAAATAGAGGGCCGACATGTCCAGACATATGCTGACTTGCGCTGTGATTTTCGCGGTGATGCTTCCGGGCGCTGCGCTGGCTGGTCATGGCAAGGCGGGGCTTTGGAACGTCTCCTCAACCACGCAGATGCACATGAGCATGCCGCCCGGCATGGAGATGGCCGGCAAGCCCATGACCATGCCCGCCACCAGCCACACCACCCGGATGTGCATGAGCCAGGAAGAGGTGGATTCCAGCAGCCCACCGCATGTCGATGAAGCCTCGACCGGCTGTATCACGAAGCTGCTTTCAGCCACCACGTCAGCCATGACCGCCGCCATGACCTGCAACGGACGCCTGAAGGGCACCGGCAGAATGCAGATCTCCTACGCTGGCGCCGAGCATTACCGCGGCAGCTACAGCTTCACGGGCCAGGTGGAGGGCAATCCCACCACCATGACGACCCGCTTCAAGGGGGACTGGCTGAAAGCCGATTGCGGCAGCATCAAGCCCTACAAGCTTCGGACCCAGTGACGGGCCAGATTGCGAAACTGGCCGGCCTGATCCGCCACAGCCGCCGTGTGGTGGTGTTCACGGGCGCCGGCATCTCGACCGAATCCGGCATTCCCGATTTCCGCTCCCCCGGAGGCATCTGGACGAAGATGATGCCGATCGAATTCTCAGAGTATCTGGTGGACCGAGGGGCGCGCCGGGAATCCTGGCGCCGCCGCTTCGAGATGGAAGAAACCTGGAACGCGATCCGGCCCAATGATGGTCACCAGGCGGTGGCCGAGCTTGTCGCGCGCGGTATCGCCAGTCACGTCATCACCCAGAACATCGACGCCCTGCACCAGGCCAGTGGAGTGCCCGACGACAGGGTCATTGAACTGCACGGCAACACCACCTATGCCAAATGCTTGGACTGCGGCACGCGGACGGAGATTGCCGCCATCCGCGCTCGTTTCGAGGCCGAAGGCGAGCCGCCGGACTGCGACCTGTGTGGGGGCATCATCAAGACCGCCACCATATCGTTCGGCCAGCCGATGCCGCAGGACGAGATGGCTCGCGCCCAGGTGGCAACGGAAGCCTGCGACATGATGCTGGTATTGGGTTCCTCGCTGGGCGTATATCCGGCGGCGGGCTTTCCGCTTCTGGCCTGCCGGTGCGGGGCGCGGCTGGTCATCGTCAACCGCGAGCCCACACCGCAGGACCGTTTCGCCGATCTGGTGATTCATGACGAGATTGGCCCCACCATGCGCTTGGTTATTGCCGCGCTTTAGCCCCAAAAGAGGCCTTTCCAGGGGGTGTTTTTAACCAGTTGCCCCTCCATATGGGATAGTTAGACTGTCCCCAATCCCCACCGCACCAGATTCCCGGAGAATTAAATTGCGCCGCGCCGACGAAGAAAACGACGACAAAGACGACGAGAAGAACAAGGCCCCCGAACCCCAGTCCAGCGAGATCGCAAAAGCCCTCTTCAAGTCGCGCACCGTGCTGATCTTCGGCGAGGTCGACATGAAAATGGCCGAGCGGGTGACCGCCCAGCTCCTGGCCTATGCCGAGAGCGAAGGTGACATCCGCCTGATCGTCAACTCGCCGGGCGGTCACGTGGAATCGGGCGACACCATCCACGATATGATCCGCTTCGTGGGCAACCGGGTGAAGGTAGTCGGCACGGGTTGGGTGGCCAGCGCCGGGGCGCACATCTTCCTGGGCGCGAAGAAGGAAAACCGCTTCTGCCTGCCCTTTACGCGCTTTCTCTTGCACCAGCCTCTGGGCGGGGTGCGCGGCCAGGCCAGCGACATCTCCATCGAGGCCGAAGAGATTCTCAAGATGCGTGCGCGCCTGATCAAGGAAATCGCGGACGAGACCGGCCAACCCTATGAAAAGGTCGTAGCCGACACCGAACGCAATTTCTGGATGGGTGCGGACGAGGCGGTGAAGTACGGCCTGGTCAACCGGATCGTCCGCCAAGCGTCCGAGGTCTGATGGCGCAAGCCATGCCATGGTGGATGGGCGCGGCGATCTATCAGGTTTATGTGCGCAGCTTCTGCGACGGCAATGGCGACGGTCAGGGTGATTTCGGGGGGCTGGCCGCAAAGCTCGATTATATCGCCTCGCTCGGCGTCGACGGCATCTGGCTGTCGCCCATCCACCCTTCGCCCAACCGCGACTGGGGCTATGACGTCAGCGACTACGACGGCGTACATCCCGATTATGGAACGCTGGATGATTTCGGCCGACTGATCGATGCCGCCCACGCACGCGGTCTGAAGGTTGTCCTGGACGAGGTGCTGGCCCATACGTCAGACGAACATGCCTGGTTCGCCGCCAGCCGCGACGGCGGCGCAGCTAAGGATGATTGGCCCCAAAAGGACTGGTTCGTCTGGGTCGATCCGAAGGACGACGGCACGGTACCCAACAACTGGCTAAGCGTGTTCGGTGGCCCGGCCTGGAGTTATCAGCCGGCGCGGCGGCAATATTATCATCACAAGTTCCTGCGCCAGCAGCCCAAGCTGAACTGGATGAATGCCCAGGCGCGCGAAGCTGCGTTGTCGGTCCTGGACCTTTGGCTAGGGCGCGGGGTGGACGGCTTCCGCCTGGATGTTGCCAACGCCTTTCTGCATGACACCGGGCTCGGGGACAATCCGGCCATTCCAGCTGCCCAGCGCGGCACGGTGGAATGGTCGGCTGCCGCCAACATGCAGCGGCATATCCATGACTCCAACCTGAAAGAGAACCGCGCGGTACTGGATGTGATTCGCCGCCGGGTGGAGGGGTTCGATGGCAGGTTCGTCTTTGGGGAATTTTCGGAGGAGTTCGAACGGTCCGGCTGTTATCTGCCGCCCAAAACCGGCCTTCATGCCGGCTACAACTTTGCACTGCTGCTGGCCAAAAGCGCCGCCGAAATACGCAACCATCTGGAAACCCTGGCGCGCTTTCCCGATCACTGGCCGGCCATCGCTTTTTCCAACCACGATGTTATCCGAACGGCGTCACGCTTCGGGCCCGGTTCGGCGAAGGTGATGTTGGCCTTGCTGGCGGCGCTGCGAGGCACGCTGCTGCTCTACCAGGGCGAAGAACTGGGCCTGCCCGAGGTGTTCCTTCGCCGCGACCAGCTGCGTGACCCGGTGGGCGATCTCTATTATCCGCTGTTCAAGGGCCGCGATGGCTGCCGCACCCCCATGCCCTGGGACGACCGCGCGCCGCATCTGGGTTTCACCACCGCCACGCCCTGGCTGCCGTCGGGCCCCGGTCATGCCGGGCTTGCGGTATCAAGGCAGGAGGGGGATTCCACCTCGGCACTGGCCTACACCCGCCGGCTGATGGCCGCGCGCGGGGCGCATCCGGCCCTCAAAACCGGGAACCTGGAGCTGCTGCCCGAGCCAGGACTGGCCTTCATCCGGCGCGCTGAGGCCGAAGCCATCCTGTGTGCCTTCAATCTGGACGATGGAGAGGTGGCGCTGACCTTGCCCGGTGCCGCGCGGAGCTTGGGCCTTGGCACCGGAGAGGCGAGGCAAGACGGCAGCAGGCTAATACTTGGTCCTCGAACCGCCTGGCTCGGCGCCCTCTAGCGCCTTCAGGGCCGCCCGCAGAGGCAGCATCACGCAGACATGCCGGCCGGGCAGGGCAGTGGCTCCGACGAAAGCGCCATATCCCGGCTCGGGTGGCGGCCCTCCCGCCAGCATGGCTTCGACGCCCGCAGCCAGGGCTTTCAGTCCGGCCTTGTCGCGGCCTGGCCCCAGTCCGGCCAGCAGGGCGGCAGATGCCTGGGCGAGCACGCAGGCGTGGGTGTCATGGGCGACAGCGACGATCCGCTTGCCATCCAGCGCCAATTCCACAGTCACCCGGTCACCGCAGGCGGGATTGTGCTCGGATGCGCTTGCGTGTGCCCGAGGCAGGTGTCCGGCGTGGCTGGCATCGGCAGCAAGCCGCAGCAGGTCGCGACGGTAGAGAAGGTCCTCACTCATTTTGATACCGCACTTGAGAAAGTCATCACAATCAATTGATTGGACGCGATAATGTATATTCTCACGCCCTCGCCGGAGAGCAAGACATCATCTGAGAACCCCGGCGCTCCCGAATAGATCGAAAGCAGCCGAGGCTAGGCGTTGGCTTCCATCCGCGGCAGGCGCATACGAGCCCTCAGCCCGCCCCCTGGCCGGTTCTCCAGCACCACCGCGCCGCCATGGCCCTCCACGATTGCCTTGACCAGGGTGAGCCCCAGGCCGGTGCCGCCGGTTGCTTCGTTGCGCGAGCTTTCCAGCCGCACGAACGGTTCGAACACACGCTGGTGGTCGCTTTCGGGAATGCCGGGCCCCCGGTCCTCCACCACCACTTCGTACCCCTCGCCATTATCCGCGATTCGCACATCGGCCTTGTGGCCATAGGCCACCGCGTTCTCCACCAGGTTGCGCACCGCCCGGCGAATCTCATTGGGCCGGCAGGAGATGGGGGCGGGCGAATGACCGGCCCAATGGACCGGCTCGCCCAGATCATCCAGGTCGGCGCACAGGCTCTCCACCAAGGCGGACAGATCGACATTGCGCCGCTTTTCCCCGCCGGTGCCGCGCGCCGCCGCCAGCACCTGTTCGGTAAGGGCCTGCAGTTCGTCCAGATTGTGCATGAGCCCTTCGCGCAATTCGTCGTCCGCAATGAATTCCAGGTTGATGCGCATGGCAGTGATGGGCGTGCGCAGGTCGTGACCCACCGCCGACAGAAGATGGCGCTGGCTTTCCAGGGTGCGGGTGACTTTCTCGGCCATCGCGTTGAAGGCCGCGGCTGCATTGCGCACGTCGTTGGGGCCCTGTTCAGCGACATGAGGGCGGCCAGAGCCCGCCGCCATGGCGGCGGCGGCGCTGGTCAATTCCGAAAGCGGTTGCACAATGCGGCGGGCCATGAATGCGGCAGCGGCCGAGGCGACGATCACCGCGCTGGCCGCAGCGACCATGATCTCCACCGGCCAGTCCGGCGTCGGCCGCAGTAAGACGCCGCTGACGGCACTGTGATCGCTGATCGGAACAATGGTGCGGATCACGTCATTGGCGACGCCCGGATCGCGCGAGCGCACCGGCCGGAGGCTGGGATCGATGCCGGAGAGGTCCTCATGTAGATGGAAAATGGTGGTCTTCTTGCCGGGATGCCTGTCGGGCAGCGCATCTTCCAGCCGTTTGGCAAGAACCTGCTCTTCCGGGGTCATGCTGCGGGCATTGTAGGCGCCTGGAATTTCTCGGAAGCGCCAGCTGGGATAGCTCATCGCCCGCATCACCACCAGGCGGGCCTGGGGCGCAACCTGGCTTACGGCCGACGCCACGGCGGCAGCTCGGTCGACCATGCGTTCATTGATGTAGTCGCGGGCCTGCGCCTCGCTGTTCTTGTAGAAATAGAGGGCGACGCCGATGTTCGACACGGCAACGGCGCCGGCTACCACCAGGACCAGTTGCACGACCAATGTGCGCGGCCACAAGCGAAAGCGCATCACGCCATCTCCGGGTCCATGGCAAAGATATAGCCGCCGCCCCAGACCGTCTTGATGTAACGCGGATTCTTGGGATCAGGCTCGATCTTCTTGCGCAGGCGGCTGACGTGATTGTCGATCGACCGGTCGAACAGGTCGGCATCGCGCCCCTTGGTCAAGTCCAGAAGCTGGTTGCGAGTCAGTGCGATCTTGGGACGTTCCAGAAGTGCGGTGAGCAGACGGAATTCCCCGCTCGACAGCGGCATGGCCACGCCGTCCAGACCGATCAGCTCGCGCTGGCCGGTGTCCAGCGTCCAGTCGCCGAATTTCACGCGTTCGGCGCCCGGCGGCTTCTGCCGGGGCGGCAAGGCCTGGGTGCGGCGCAGCACTGCCGCCACACGTGCGATCAACTCGCGCGGGCTGAAGGGCTTGGCAATATAGTCGTCGGCGCCCATCTCCAGCCCGATGATTCGATCGACCTCTTCACCGCGCGCGGTCAGCAGGATCACCGGGATCTGGCTGGTCTCGCGGATCGAGCGGCACAGCGACAGGCCGTCCTCGCCGGGCATCATGATGTCCAACACCACCAGGTCGATCGCCGAACTCTTCATCACCTTGCGGGCGGCGGCGGCGTCGGGCGCGGTAGTCGCGCGGTAGTTATGCTCCCGCAGATATCGGGCCAGGGGCTCGCGAATATCGCGCGCATCTTCGACCACAAGGATATGCGGTTTGGCTTCATCCTTGATCATGGGGCGTAGTTTACTTGCCACGGCCGCTTTCCACGTAACATGAATTTGTCGCAAACCCTGTCAGGCGATAGTTTCGACCAAATGCGGCGAAATTGGAATTGGCCGCGCTTCAAAGTGTGCGCAGCAGCAAAAGCGCCAGCAGCAACAGAATCCCGATCACGCCGGCCAGCCCGACAAGCCAGGTCCCGCCCTGTTTCGTGGCTTGGGCAGGCGCACCATTGTCGGATTCTTCGACCATGAAGTCTGCTCCTACCGAGAGGCACACAGCTTGACCATAGCAGTCGACCATCCACACCCCCTCTTTTCGGAGGAGTTTTAATAATACAAAATTAAGGGAACTCTGTAGCCATGCTGGGAGGGTGGCACAATGGCGAAGGCGCAAGCCGGCGAAAGCCTGACCGTTGCCGGTCAGGTCAAATGGTTCGACACCAGCAAGGGCTATGGCTTCATCACGCCTACCGATCCGCAATGGGGCGATATCCTGTTGCTTCAGGCGTGCGTGCGGCAGTCGGGCTTCAGGCAGGCATTCGAGGGGGCCAAGGTGGTGTGCGAAGCGGTGCGCGGCCCGCGCGGCATGCAGGCCAGCCGGCTTCTGTCGCTGGACAATTCGACCGCACAGGTGATGCCCTTGAGCAGTGATCGACCCCAGCGCTATGTCGCCGAACCCAAAGGTGCGTCCTTCGAGGCCACGGTCAAATGGTTCAACCGCGCCAAGGGATATGGCTTCATCAGCCGGGGGCCGGGCACGCCGGATATTTTCATCCACATGGAAACTTTGCGGCGCTGCAATGTGGGCGAACTTGTCGAAGGCCAGCAGGTCCGGGTGCGTACTGGCGATGGGCCGAAGGGCGAACTGGTCGCCGAGATAGCTGTGCTGGACGTCTGACCGGCGTTGCTTTTGCAGGTAGCCATGGGATAGTCGCCGCGCGATGCGTGTGTCATGTCCTGTTCTGTCATTCGCGGCCCTGTTGCTTGCGGCCGACGCTGGTCCCATCTGGGCGCAGGAGGCATTGACCGCGGCCAACATGGCGCCCTCCCTGCTGCTGCCGTCGTGTCCGCCGCCCGCGCAATTGGAATTCAAGGTTACCGGCGAATTGCACCGGGATGTACCGGGCTTTACCGAAGGGCTGGAGGTGCATGACGGCAAGCTCTACGAAAGTACCGGCAACGTCTTCGGCGACACCCGAATCAACGTCATCGACCGCAGGACCGGTAAGGTCACCGCCCTTCGCAACGATCGTCACAGCTATTTCGGTGAGGGCCTGACCTTCTTCGGCGGCCGGCTCTATCAAATGAGCTGGCGCGAGCACCGGGTCTTCGTGTTCGATCCCGAGGGCCACCCTCTGGAGGAGTTGCGCAATCCCCGCGAGGGCTGGGGGCTGACCCACGACGCCAGCCGGCTGATTGCCAGCGACGGCTCCAGCCAACTGTTCTTCCTGTCGCCCAGGGACTTCGGCACGCTGGGGTCTGTCACTGCGCGTTACGGCAACCAGGAAGTGCCCAACCTCAACGAGCTGGAATATGTCGATGGCGCGATCTGGGCCAATGTCTTCGAAGACTGGCAGGTCCTCAGGATCGCACCGGCGACGGGCTGCGTGCTGGGCGTGGCCGACCTTCATGGCCTGTACGACCGGCTGACACCCGCCGAGAAGGCCAAGGTGGACGCGGACAGCAATTTCGTGCTGAACGGAATTGCCCATGATCCGGCCAGCGGCCAGTTCATCCTGACCGGCAAATACTGGCCGGTTTTGTTCACCGGGAGATTCGTCGAGAAATAGGCTGGCGACCCCGGCAGGATTTGAACCTGCGACCACCCGCTTAGAAGGCGGGTGCTCTATCCAGCTGAGCTACGGGGTCTGAAATGCCGGACGGGATTTCCCAGCCAGTGTAGCCCAATCCCAGCGAAAAAGGGTGAACGGCCGGCAGACGCCGTCAATGGGACCAGGGCACCTTGCGGTCGAAGCGAAAATTGTCCGAATAGGCCTTGGGCCTGGGCACGGCGATATGGGGCTCGAATCGCTGATAGGGGATGCCGTGTTTCTCGGCATAGGCGACTGCCTCCTCGGCGGTGTCGAACTCCAGGGTCACCTGCTGGCGCATGTCGCCGGAGCTGGTCCAGCCCATCAGCGGATCGATGGTGCGCGCCGTCTCGGGTTCGAACTCCAACAGCCATTGCCTGGTGCGCGCCTTGCCCGACTGCATGGCGTTTCTGGCCGGTCTGTAGATGCGCGCCCGCATGACTTTCCCCAGTTCCTCGTCAATAAGCATGGTCGGAGCGGCGTGATTTGAACACGCGACCCTCTGCTCCCAAAGCAGATGCGCTACCAGGCTGCGCTACGCTCCGGTCGCCATGCCTTGCCTTACACGCTGGCGCGGCCGCCATCAAGCGCTGCCTGCTGAAGCTGCCGGACCGGCGGGAGGCGGCGCCAAACCCATATTTCCGTTCCGTAATCGGGTGATTTCCGGCCCAATCCGCCGCAGTTGTGAAGCCGCGCCGGGGTGGGGTAATGTCCCGCCGCCGGACGATAGGCCGTCTTTGGCGGTCCGGACCACACACATCGTCCGATTGGCACCGTCCGAATCCGGGCCGTCCAATCCACGGGGAGATCAACGCGTGTCGCGCAAAAATATCGTCATAATCCTTGCCGCCATCCTGGTTCTGGCGGCCGCGGGCGGCGGGGCCTGGTACCTGTGGGGCGGCGCCAACAACCAGAGTGCAACCACCGAGGAAACCAGCTCCGGCGGCGCGCCGGTATCGACTGCCGCAAGCGGCCCCACTCCCGCGCCGGTGCTGGTGGTGGTCGACCGGGCGGCGATCATGCAGTTCTCCAAGGCCGGCCAGGATATCGGTCGCCAGGTTCAGGAGTTCACCGCCCAGACCAAGTCCGAGCTGGATGGCCAGGTCAAGGCGCTGGAAAATGAAGGCAATGCCCTGAAACGCGAAGCGCCCGGCCTGGCGCCTGACGCGCGCCAGAAGCGCGTGGCGGCTTTCGAGCAGAAGCAGGCCGCGCTGCAGCGGGTGATCGACCGCAAGCAGGCCCAGGCCCAGGCCGCAGTGGGCAAGGGTCGCGCGGCAATGGAAAAGGTGCTGGCGCCCATCCTGAAGAATGTCACGAAGGATCATGGCGTGAACCTGGTACTCGACAAGCAGGCGGTGCTTTTCGCCACCAACACCACATTCGACATCACGCCCGAAGTGATCGAGCAGCTCAACGCCAAGCTGCCTTCAGTGAAGATCGATTTCACCGCAACGGCGCAGGCCCCCCAGAAATAGGCGCGCCAGAAACAGGCGCATGCGTCTCTTCGCCGATCCAGTCCAGATATGCGGGCAGCCCCACCAGGAACGGCGTGCCCACGATCTCGGGCACGCTGTAAGGATGGAGCTGGCGGATACGCGCCATTGCCGGCTCGAACAGGACGGTTCGGGTCTTGATAAGCAGCAGCGTCTCGGGCTCATGGTGTACCGCGCCCTTCCAGCGATAGATGCTGTCGATCGACAGCATCTGCACGCAGGCAGCCAGGCGCTCTTCAATCAGGATATCGGCCATGCGCCCCGCTTCGGCGCGGCCGGGCAGGGTGGTCAGCAGCACGCCATAGTCGGATGCGTCCGTCATTTTGCCGCCACTTCCATAACCGGCGGCGGCGGACGCTGTGGATTTCCAGCCCGGCGGGCGAAAGTCAGGATATGCTGCACGGTCTCCTTGAGGCCGGTGGTGACGATATCGCACTCGGTCGCCTCGATCCCGTCCAGGTAGCGCGAGGAATCCGCCAGGCCCCAGAACAGCGCCATCACTGGAACGTCGGGCATGCGTTTCCTCAGTCGCCGCACCTGATAGCGCGCATTCTTGAAGGTGCCGGGCTCCAGATAGGAAACACAGGTCAGCCGCACGCCCTCGCAGTCCAGGTCGCGGATGTGGGCGGCGGAGGTTTCCTCCGACGAGACCACGCGCGCGCCGATGCCATATTTGGCAAGCATGTCCACCAGCAGCAGGGCGGCGGCCTCGTCCAGCGCGCCACGGCCAGCCACGCACATTACCGGCTGGTCGCGCCAGGAGGAGGGCAGCTCAGGCAGGCCCCTGGCGTCTTCATCCTTGCGGTCGGCGAGGTTGACGATCAGCCCCTTTATGGCATCGCGGATGCGGCCCTGGCGCAGCGGATCGAGCACGCCGCGATTGACATCGACTTGGGCCAGCATGAGGGCGCGGGCCGCTACCTCGTCGTAATAGGCGGACAGCGAATTGGCGCGCAGGAACTCTTCGGCCTCGTCGGCGGCCTCGTCGGGGTCCTCGGCCAGCATGCGAAGATAAAGGCTTTCCTCGAACCTCAGTGCAGGCTGGTCGCCCAGCATCACGTCCAGGAATTTCAGGCCCTCGACATGGCGGCCCAGCACGACGAAGCACATGGTCAGGGGGGTGGAGAGCAGGAGCCCCACCGGCCCCCACAGCCAGGTCCAGAATACCGCGGCCACCACAACCGCTACCGCCGACAGGCCCATGCTGCGGCCATAAAGAAAGGGCTCGACCATCTGGCCGGTCACCGCTTCCACTGCGCCGTAAAGCACCATGGTCCAGACCATCTTCTCCCAACCGGGATCGACCGCCAGGGCCAGGAAGAAGGGGAACAGGAAGGCCAGCGGCACGCCGAGATAGGGAATGAAGCGCAGCAGCATGCTCATCAGCGCCCACAGGCCGGCATTGGGAATGCCGATCAGCCAAAGGCCCGAACCGATCACCAGACCGAAGACAGTATTGATACAGGTCTGCAGGAACAGATAGCGAGACAGCCGCGCCGCAGCTTCATCCAGCGCCACGGTGGTGCGTTGCATGTCGCGCGATCCGGCCAGGCGCACGAACCGGTCTCGAAGGTCATCCTTCTGCAACAGGATGAAGCCGACAAAGACCAGCGCCAGGCCGATCAGTTCCAGCGGCTCGACCAGCGGCCCCAGAAGGTTTTGCGCCACCGACCAGGGCGTTTGAACGGTGCGGCGGATCACCACCGGCACCGGTTTGACCGGACTGTCAGGCGTGTCGTCGACCGTCTCCTCGCTGCGGCCGCCGGCGATCTGACTGGCCAGGCTTTCCACCGTCCGGTTCAGCCGTTCGATCGTGCCGTTGTGCATGGCGGAGCCAACCACCGACTGGATCTTGTGGGACAGATTGCTCTGATAATGCGGCAGCTCCGCCGCCAGCCGGGCCAGCTGCGAACCCATGAACAAACCCAGCGAGGAAAGGATCACGATGGCGAAGGTCAGGCTGATCAGCACCGGCGCGACATTGCCGAGCCGGAACCTTTTGAGCAGGCTGACCAGCGGTGCCAGCGCGAAACTCATCAGGATCGCCAGCGCCAGCGGCATCAGGATAGGCCGGGCGAAATAGATCGCTGACACCGCCACGGCAGCGATCACCGCGGCCATGAATTTCGGCGTCAGCACATCGGCCGTGGCGGCCGGTACACGCTGGGACTGTTTCAGTTCCGCCATGCGGCGACTCCGTAGGGCCCCTTTATAACCCCTTGGGAACCGTTCGGCTTCATTTCACGCGCCGGAAGAAGCAGGAAGGGGCGCCGGTGTGGCAGGCCGGTCCCATCTGGTCCACCTTCAGCAGCAGCACATCACCGTCGCAGTCGATCCAGGCCTCGATCAAGTGCTGGTGATGGCCGCTCGTTTCGCCCTTGCGCCATATCTTCTGGCGCGAGCGCGACCAGTAGGTGACCTGGCCGGTGGTCAGCGTGGTTTCCAGCGTGTGGCGGTTCATCCAGGCCATCATCAGGACCTGGCCGGTGGCATGGCTCTGGGCGACGGCCGGCACAAGACCATTCTCGTCGAATTTCACCGCCTTGATGAAGCTGTCCTGGCTGAGCATATCGGTCATGTCGCCTCCTTCAGTCGGACAAACCCCTTTTCCAGGTCGGCGATCAGGTCGGCTACATCCTCCAGCCCGGCATGGATACGAAGTATCGGGCCGTTTGCCGGAAAGGGACGCGCCGTGCGGCGGATATGGGCGGGAATGATCAGGCTTTCAAATCCGCCCCAGGAAAAGCCCATCCCAAAATGGCAAAGTCCGTCCAGCATGGCAGCAACGGCTTTTTCCGGCGCCGGCTTCAACTCCAGCCCGAACAGGCCGCAGGCCCCGGAGAAGTCGCGCTTCCACAGGGCGTGCCCGGGATCTTCGGGCAGGGCCGGATGCATGACCTGGACGACCTCCGGCCGGGCGGCCAGCCACTCGGCCAGTGCAATGCCGGTGGCCTGGTGGCGTGCCAGCCGCAAGGGCAAGGTGCGAAGGCCGCGCAGCCCCAGGAAACAGTCATCGCCGCTGGCATAGAGGCCCATATTGCCATGGGTTTCCGCCAGCCGCGCGGCATGGGACTGGTTGGCCGCGACATATCCCAGCATCACATCGGCGTGGCCGCCGACATATTTGGTCGCGGCCTGGATCGACAGGTCGACGCCGTGCCTCAGCGGCTGGAAGAAAACCGGCGTGGCCCATGTATTGTCCACCAGAACCGAAGCGCCATGCGCATGGGCAGCGGCGGCGATCGCGGGGATGTCCTGCACTTCGAATGTCAGCGAGCCCGGGCTTTCGCAGAATACCGCCCTCGTGTTGGGCCTGAGCAGCGGGGTAATATCGTCGGTGGGAGCGTAATAGCCAGTCTCCACCCCGAAGCGCTTCAGGGTGCGGTCGCAGAAATGCCGCGTGGGCTCATAGCAGCTGTCGACCACCAGGATGTGATCGCCCGCGCCGCATACCGACAGGATTGCGGTAGCGATGGCGTTCAGCCCTGACGGCACCGTGACCGTGCGCGCCGCGCCTTCCAGCTCGCTGATCGCCTCCTCGAAGCTGCGGGTGGTGGGTGTGCCGCGCCGGCCATAGGTATAGGGCGCCTTTCCCGTCTTCAGGCTCTCCATGTCCGGAAACAGCATGGTAGAGGCGCGATAGACCGGCGTGTTGACCGCTCCAAAATGCTCCCGGCTCATGCGGCCCAAGGACGAGGTGCGGGTCGAAGGTCCTTTCTCAGTCATGGGATTGCTTCAAATACGGCTCCAGCGGCTTTTCCAGCAGCCATAACATGATCGCCGCCAGAAAGCCGATCGCAGCGACCATCACGAAGAATAACGGATGGCCCATTCTGCCCCAATAGGTACCGAGATAGCCCTGCAGCAGCCCGCCTCCCAGGAAGTTGGGCAGGAACACGACCGCCATGGCCAGCGAGGCGATGCGCGCGGGTGCCACCTTGGAAAACAGCGACTGGCTGATCGGCGACAGGAATATTTCGCCGGTGGTAATGATGGCGAAATACAACCCCAGCCACAGCCAGCTGATGTGGCTGCTCGCGCCGTGCCAGGCAGCGAAGGCCAGCACCAGATAGGACACACCCAGCATCGCCGCCCCAGTCACCATCTTGTACATGGAGTTGGGTTCTTTCAGGTCGCGGGCCTGGCGGGTCCACAGCGACAACAGGAAAGGCGTGAAGACGAAGATCATCACCGGATTGAAGGACTGGAACCAGGTGACTGGAATCTCCCAATTGATCAGGCCCGGGATCAGGCGGCGATCGGTGTTGGCGTCGGCGAACAGGGCGATGATATTGCCCTGCTGCTCGTAGCAGGCCCACCACAGGACCAGCGGGATCACGATCAGCAGCAGCGACATCACCGATTTGCGCTCCTGCGCATTGAGCGGCTTGGCCTTGGCGCGCCCGGCGCGGGGCTTGACCCCATCGGCGGGGAGATATTTCCAGCCGGCGAAATAGGCGGCCAGCGCCAGGATCAGGCCGACGCCCGCGGCGCCAAAGCCATATTGCCAGCCCACCAGCTCGCCCAGCGTTCCGGCAACCAGGGGCGCAATGGCGGCTCCGACATTGACGCCGACATAGTAGATCGAATAGGCGCGATCCCGGCGGGCGTCGCCGCGCACATACAGCATGCCGACCTGCGCGGTGGTGTTGGTTTTGAAGAATCCGCCGGCCACGATCAGGATCAGCAATGCCGGAAAAAGCAGCGCCGGAGACATCAGCATGAACTCTCCGACAATCATGCCGATGATGCCGATCACCGCGGTCTTGCGTTGGCCGAGATAATTGTCGCCGATCCAGCCGCCAAGGAGCGGCGAGGCATAGATGAAGCCGGTATAGGTGCCATAGATCCAGGACGAGAGCTGCTGCACGCTCAGAGGTCCGAACAGCGCTTCGTAAAATCCCTTCACCTGCGGATAGAACAGAACGTGTTCGACCCGGCCGGGCAGCAGCACGTCATGTACCAGATAAAGCACCAGGAGCGCCCGCATCCCGTAATAGGAAAAGCGCTCCCACATCTCGGTGGCGAACAGCACCGACAGGCCGCGTGGGTGGCCGAAAAGGGTTTTCTCGGGCATGGAATCGATTGCGGTCATGCGTGTCGCGCCATCTTGAGCAGCCATCCATAGAGAAGAACAACCAGCCCGGCAAAGCCCAGCAGGCCCAGCAGCGGGGCGGCGGCAAAACCGTCCGGCACTACCGCCAGCGGCGCGTCGCGGCCCGCGCCCACGATCAGCCCGGCATTGATCACACCGAAAAGGCTTTCGCCCACAATCAGGCCCGATGCCATCAACACGCCCAGCCGCTCGGACCGCGCCGTGGCGCTGCGCCGGTTGTACAGCCAGCCGACCAGTGCGCCCGCCGCGACGGGAAGGGTGGCCGACATGGGCAGATAGATGCCAAAGCCAACTGCCAGCGGAGGCATGCGCATCCAGCCGCGCGCGCGGGACAACTCATCCAGCGCCACGATGCCGACGCCCACCAGCGCGCCCGCCCCGATGAGGTTCCAGTTGATCTGCCCGCCGATCACCCCTTGCGCCAGCGCCGAGATCAGGTTCGCCTGGGGTGCAGCCAGGGGCTGAGCAGTCACCGTGCCCAGATTGGCGGCGCCGGCGAATCCATAGGCTTTTGCCAGCAGGTTCAGCACCAGCGGCACGACCACCGAAGACGCCATCACGCCCACCAGCAGCGCCACCTGCTGGCGCCAGGGTGCGGCGCCGACCAGCTGGCCGGTTTTGAGATCCTGCAAATTGTCATTGGAGCTGCAGGCGGCCGCGAACAGGATCGAGGTGATGAACAGTGCCACCGCGACCATGGCATGCGCAGGCGCGTGCGAGAAAAAGACCGCCAGGAACACGGCGCACCCGGTTACGGCAAGGATGCCGACCCCCGAAATGGGGCTGTTGGACGAGCCGATCAGGCCCGCCATGTAGCCGCAGATCGCCGCGACCAGGAAACCGAACAGGGTGATGATGGGGATGGCGACCAACGCGATGGACATCGCGGTGCCGCCCAGCCCTGCATCGGCGGCGAAGCGCCATGTCAGCGCCGCCGCCAGCGCCACCGCGGCAACCGAAAGCGCAATGACCCAGCTGAAAGAGATGTCGCGGTCGGTGTGGTCCCCGGGATCCAGCTGGACCGCTCTGGCCCTGGCGACATGGGCCAGTCCCGACAGGATCGGGCGCAGCGTCCGCAGCAGCGACCAGATCGCGGCCACGCCCATGGCGCCGGCGCCAACGTAGCGCACCTGGCTACTCCACACATTCGTCACGAAGTCGCCCAGCGCGGCGTGTTGCGGCGTCATTGATGCCAGGATGGGCACCGCGCCCAGCCAGCCAATGGCGATGCCCAGCGCCATCGCCACGCCTACGGAGATGCCCACAAGATGGCCGGCGCCGAACAGCGCCAGCGACCAGGCAAAGCTGTAGCCGCTGGCGCCCCATGGCAGACGAAAGAAGCCGGTAGCGCTATCCAAGGCCAGACGCATCGACACGGCGATGGCCAGCCCTGCGGAAGCCAGCGATCCATAGATCACAGCCAGCAGACCCTCGCGCGCTTCAGGATTGGCGGCGCGGGTATCTGAGCCCACGCGCAGGACTTCGGCACCGGCCACGCCCTCGGGATAGGGCAGGTCGGAATTGGTCACCAGCCCACGGCGCAGGGGGATGGTGAACATCACGCCAAGAACACCGCCCGCCAGCGTCAGAAGGAACGAGGTCCAGAAGGGAAAGCCGGTCCAGAAGCCGACAATCACGAGCCCCGGCAGCACGAAGATGATCGAGGCCATCGCGCCGGCCGACGAGCACACCGTCTGCACGATATTGTTCTCGCGGATATTGGAGCCGGAAAACAGGCCCAGGAATGCCATCGAGATCACGGCGGCGGGGATGGAGGTAGCGAAGGTCAATCCGACCTTCAGGCCCAGATAGATGTTTGCGGCTGTGAAGATCAGGGTGAGGGCAACCCCCAGCACCAGGCCGCGAAGAGTCAGCTCCCTGCCGGGGATGTCACGATTCATCGGCTGACTTTGCCCTCAAATCCCCGAAATTCACAGGGTTGTATCGCCGCGCCTATGCCTGTCGCAGGCCTCAGCCGATCAGTTCCACAAAACGCTCCTCGCGCGAATAGGGCGTAAAGCCCACTCGCTGGTAAAGCGGCAGTGCCCTGGGGTGGTCGAGCGTGCAGGTGTTGACCGTGAGCCGCCGGATGGGAAAATCCCAGGCATTCATGCAGGCGTGATAGAGGAAGAAATAGCCCAGGCCCCGCCCAATCGCCTCGGGCATCAGGCCGAAATAGGAAATGTTGATCTGCCCGGCTTTGCGCAGGTCCAACTCGGCCATGCCGGCGGGTGAACCTTCCGTATACAGAACATAAAGGATGTTGCGCGGGTCCTGGATGACCTCGGCCAGCGCCGCCTGCGACAGCTTCTTGCGGTCCACCCACAGATAGTCGGACCCGATGGCGTCGTAGAGATACAGGTAGAAATGGGCGGGCGGCTTTTCGCTTTTCAGTATCGCCACCTTGCCGCGGGGCTGGGGGGGCGGTGGCGCAGACGGACGGGCATTCATCTCCAGGAACGTGACAGTCATGGGAACGCGCCGGCCCGCCTTGGTCATGGGCGCTCCACCGGTGCCTCCGGCCGCCCGCCCCATTCCGTCCAGGAGCCGTCATAGAGCGCCACTTTGGGGGCGCCGACGCGCTGCAGCGCGAGCATCAGGATCGCGGCCGAGATGCCGGAGCCGCAAGTGGTGACGATGGGCGCGTGCAAATCGACGCCTGCATCGGCGAAGATTGCGTCCAATTCATCTTCGGACTTCAGCGTGCCGTCCGCCCTCACCACTGCGCGCCAGGGCAGATTGGCCGCGCCGGGCATATGGCCGCCCCGCACGCCCGGGCGGGGCTCCGGCTCCTGGGCGGTGAAGCGCGCGGCACTGCGCGCGTCGACCATCTGCGCGCTCCTGTCCCGCACGATGCTCATGACGTCGTCGAATTGGCGCATCAACTGTGGACGGGGGGCGGGGGTGAAGACTGCCGGCGCCGGTGTGACGCGACCACTTTCGACCGGGCGGCGTTCGGCCCGCCATTTGGGCAGGCCGCCGTCCAGCACCGCCACCTTGTCGTGACCCATGACCTTGAGCATCCACCACACCCGTGGCGCCGAAAACAGGCCGGTATGGTCATAAACCACGACCATCGTGTCGTTGCCGATGCCCATCTCTCCCACCTGCTCGGCAAACTGGCCGGGCGCGGGCATCATGTGCGGCAGGTCGGTGGTGTGGTCGGCGACGGCGTCGATGCCGAAATGGACGGCACCGGGAATGTGGCCCGCCAGATAGTCCGACTCTGCGTTGCGCGGATCGTCGGGCATGTACCAGTTCGCATCGAGCACGCGCACGTTCTTCAAGTGCGCGGCCAGCCAGTCCGTGGTGACCAGGTCACTCATAGGGCACGCTCATGGGCGCGCGCTGCTCCGCCAGCCAGCGCGGCACCGGCAGATTCTTTTCGCGCAGGAAGACCGGATTGAACAGCTTGGACTGATAGCGGTTGCCATAGTCGCAGAGCACCGTGACGATGGTGTGGCCCGGACCCATGTCCTTGGCCATGCGGATCGCGCCCGCCACATTGATGCCGGTGGAGCCGCCCATGCACAGACCCTCATACTCCAGAAGGTCGAACACGATGGGCAGCGCTTCCTCGTCGGAAATCTCATAAGCGTCGTCGATGGGCGCGCTTTCCAGATTGGCGGTAACGCGGCCCTGGCCGATGCCTTCCGTGATCGAGCTGCCATGGCTTTTCAGTTCGCCGGTCTTGATCCAGCTAAAGATCGCCGCGCCCAGCGGATCGGCGGCGGCGATGCGGATGCGCGAGTTGCGTTCCTTCAGCGCGATGGCGACGCCACCCAGCGTGCCACCGGAGCCCACCGCACAGATGAAGCCGTCCACCTTGCCGCCGGTCTGCTCCCAGATTTCCGGGCCGGTGCCTTCGACATGGGCCTGACGGTTGGCGATATTGTCGAACTGATTGGCCCAGATCGCGCCATTGGGCTCGGTCTTCGCCAACTGCCCGGCCAGTCGGCCCGACAGCTTCACGTAATTGTTGGGATCCTTGTAGGGTACGGCTGGCACTTCGATCAGCTCGGCCCCCAGAAGGAGCAGCGCGTCCTTTTTCTCCTGGCTCTGGGTCTCGGGGATCACGATCACGGTACGAAAGCCCAGCGCGTTCGCCACCATTGCCAGGCCGATGCCGGTATTGCCGGCTGTGCCTTCAACGATTGTGCCGCCCGGCCGCAACAGGCCCCGGCGCACTGCATCCTCTATGATGAACAGGGCGGCGCGATCCTTCACCGACTGGCCGGGATTGAGGAATTCCGCCTTGCCCAGGATCTCGCATCCCGTGGCTTCGGAGGCGCGCTTGAGCCGGATCAGCGGTGTATTGCCGATTGCAGCGATGACGTCCTGCTTGATGTGCATGGCGGAAAACTAGTCGCCCGCCCGCGGGGCTTCAAGATTGGCGCTTCAGGGACTGGAATGCGTCCAGCGCGCGGACGCGGCCCTTGGCCAAGTCCACAATCGGGGCAGGGTAATCGGCGGGCGGGCAGGGCGCATCCCAGGGACGGTGGATGAACCGGTCGGGCACTTCGGCCAGTTCGGGCACATAACGGCGGACATAGGCCCCCCTGGGATCGAATTTCTCGCCCTGCAGCACGGGATTGAAGATACGGAAGAAGGGCGCGGCATCGGCGCCGCAGCCGGCCACCCACTGCCAGTTGGCGGCATTGTTGCCCAGGTCCGCATCCACCAGCGTGTCCCAGAACCATTCCTGGCCTTTGTGCCAGTGGATGCCCAGCTGCTTGATCAGCAGCGAAGCGGCAATCATGCGCACCCGGTTGTGCATCCAGCCCGTCTGCCAAAGCTGGCGCATGCCCGCATCGACTATGGGGATCCCAGTCTGCCCGCGCGTCCAGGCGCGGAAGTCCTTTTCGCTGCGCCGCCAGGGGAACGCTTCGAAGCGTTCATCCAGTGGATCGGTGGGCAGGCGTGGGTGATGATAGAGAAGCTGGATGCAGAATTCCCGCCACCCCAGTTCCTTCAGGAACGTTTCGGCGCCATCACTATGCGCGCGGGCACGCACGGCATGCCAGATCTGGCGCGGACTGATCTCGCCCCAGTGCAGATGTGGCGACAGGCGGGAAGTGCCGTCATGGTCGGGCCGGTCGCGCTCGTGCCTGTAAGCGGCGAGGTGATCGAGAAAGGCGTACAGTGCGTCATGCGCGTGTTTCTCGCCGGGTGTCCAGTCGAAGCCCTTGGCCCAGTCGGGCTTTCTGGGCAGCAGGTCCCAGTCCGCGAGCGTGTCGGAGGCGACGTGGCCCCGGAATTCCATGCGGTGCGGCGCCTGATGCGGCTTGGCGACGTCGCCCTTGTGGCGGAGTGCGTTCCAGAAGGGGGTGAAGACGCGGAACGGCTTGCCCGCGCCCGTGGCGATTTCCCAAGGTTCGTGCAGCAGCGACCCGTTGAAGCTCTCCACCGCCACGCCATTGAATGTCAGCACCTTCTTGATTGCAGTGTCGCGCCTGACCGCGAATGGCTCATAACAGCGATTCCATGTGACCAGCTCCGCGCCGGTTTCGTCCGCCAGTGCCGGAATGGTTTTTTCCGCTGCGCCCCGGCGCAGCACCAGCCTGCCGCCATGATCCTTCAGCGCCCTGTCCAGGGCGGCCAGCGAATGATGCAGCCACCAGCGCGAGGCGCCGCCCATTTTCCAGTCGCCGGGTGTCTCGTCGTCCAGCACATAGACGCAGATCAGCGGATGCTCGGACGCTGCGCGCAGCGCCGGATTGTCGGACAGCCGCAGGTCCTGGCGAAGCCAGGCGATCGCAGGCTTCATATGCGCGATACGGATGGGGTCCCGCTCCGGATCACTTTTTGGTCAGCGCGGCACATTCGGCGTGACGAAAACAGCCCGTGACATGGTCGTTGACCATGCCGGTGGCCTGGGCAAAAGCATAAACGATGACGGGTCCGCAGAAATTGAACCCGCGCTGCTTCAGTTCCTTCGCCAGCCCCTCGCTCATCTCGGTCTGTGCGGGGATCTGCTCGCGGCTCCTGAAGTGATTGACCTTGGGCCGGCCGCCGACATGCTTCCAGATCAGTTCGGTGAAGCCGCCGGGTTCCTTTTCCTCGATGTCGATCCACAGCCCCGCGCCCTTGATCGCGGCCTCGATCTTGGCACGGCTGCGGATGATGCCGTCATTCTTCAGAAGCCGGTCAACGTCGCGGCTGCCATAGCGGGCGATACGCTCGGGATCGAAGCCGTGGAAGGCTTTGCGGAAATTCTCCCGCTTGCGCAGGATGGTGATCCAGGAAAGCCCGGCCTGGAATCCGTCCAGCACCAGCTTTTCATAGAGTGCGCGGGAATCGTATTCCGGCACGCCCCATTCGGTGTCGTGATAGGAAAGATATAGCGCGTCGTCGCCCGGCCAATGACACCGCGTGTTTTCAGACCGCATGGGGCTGATCGAGCCATGCCGGCTTGATCAAGGCAACGGAAATCTCGCCTGCCGTCACCTGTCCGGTACTTTCCGCCAGCCGGTCCATGCGTACCAGCGCGAAACCATTATTGCCGTCCACGGAGAGGATCTCGCCGATCTCCTGGCCGCCGGCGTCAAGTGGCGTGCCGGGTGCGGGCAGGGGGGCCTGTGCCCGCACCGTCAGGATGCGCTTTCTCGCGGTCGCGCGGTGCTTCATGCGCGAAGTCAGCTCCTGGCCGACATAGCAGCCCTTTGCGAATGAGACGCCGTCGAGTTCTTCGAGTCCCGCATCCAGCGCGAAGATCTTTTCACTGCCGAAGTCGGCACCCTCCGGCACTCCCAATTCCCGCCGCAGGGCATGATAGGCGACCGGTCCCGGAAGATTGGCCGGCATCTCGGCCAGCGCGCCGATGCTGCGCCGGGGCAGGCGGCGATGGCGCGGATCGTCGAATGTGACGGCGCGCTCGGTATAGGGGGCGGGCCGGTTCTGGGGATGACCGGCCAGCGCCACGAATACACCCAGCTGGTCGCGCGGCTCGATTTCGATTCGCGCACGAAGACGGTACATCCTTAGCTTGCCGGCCAGACGTTCCCGCGACTGGCGCTCGCAGTCGATCAGCAGTGCGCCGTCACCCTCCACCAGCAGGAAATCGAACAGAATCTTGCCCTGTGGCGAAAGCAGGGCCGCATACAGAGCCTTCCCCGGCGAAAGCCGGCCCAGGTCATTGGTCACTAGGCCCTGCAGAAACTCCCTGGCCTGGGGCCCGCTAAGGGCCAGAACGGCACGGTCGGTGAGCTGGGCGGGTTCCATCCATCCCAGTTAGGCGGTCCTGCCGTGGTTGCCAAGGGGCGGTTGCCAAGGGTGGAGGGGTGGGCTAACAGCCGGAGCCATGACTTCAGACCCCTCTCAAGACCAGGCGAGCTTCGATCTTTTGATCCGCGGTGGAACCGTGGCCACCCCCGGCGGGATCGTCCAGGCCGATATCGGTGTTTACGATGGCCGCATAGCGGCCCTCGGCGCACTTTCGAGCCGCAAAGCCGTCAGCGTATTCGATGCCAAGGGGCTTCATGTCCTGCCCGGCGCCATTGACACCCAGGTGCATTTCCGCGAGCCGGGCAACGAGCACAAGGAAGACTTGGCCACCGGGAGCCTGGCCGCCGTGCTGGGCGGCATCACCGCGGTTTTCGAGATGCCCAATACGGCGCCGCCCACCACGACCCGTGCCGCCATCGAGGACAAGCTGGCACGCGCAAAGGGCCGCATGTGGTGCGACCATGCTTTCTATGCCGGCGCCACGCCGGCCAATATCGGCGCCCTGGCCGAGTTGGAGCGCATGCCCGGCGTCTCGGGCATCAAAGCCTTCCTGGGATCGTCCACCGGCACGCTGTTGCTCAACAGGGAAGAAGACATCCTGGCCGCGCTGAAGGCGGGCCGCCGCCGCGTCGCCGTCCATTCCGAAGATGAAGACCGCCTGATCGGTCGCAAGGCGCTTGCCGAACGGGGCGAGCCTCAGACCCATCCGGTATGGCGCGACGCGGAAGCGGCCCGCATGTCGACCGAGCGGGTGCTGCGCCTGGCGCGCGCGGCGGGACGGCGGCTGCATGTGTTGCACATTACGACGGGCGACGAGATTCCGCTCCTGGCCGCCGCCAAGGACATCGCCACCGCCGAAACCACGCCGCAGCATCTGACCCTGTCAGCGCCGGAATGCTATGAGCGGCTGGGTGCATACGCGCAGATGAACCCGCCAATCCGCGACGAAAGCCACCGTGCCGCGCTGTGGGAGGCAGTGCGCCAGGGGGTGATCGACGTGATAGGCTCCGACCATGCCCCGCACACGCATGAGGAAAAGGACAGACAATATCCCGACACACCTTCGGGCATGCCGGGCGTGCAGACGCTGGTGACGCTGCTGCTCGATCACGTCAACAAGGGCAACCTCACGCTGGAGCGTTTCGTCGATCTGACGGCCGCCGGCCCCCAGCGCATTTTCGGTATCGCCGGCAAGGGGCGCATCGCGCGCGGCTATGACGCCGATTTCACCATCGTGGATATGGGCCTGACCCGGGAGATCCAGAACAGCTGGATCGCCTCGCGCTGCGGCTGGACGCCGTTCGACGGTATGACGACGAAGGGATGGGCGGTCGCCACGATGCTTCGCGGCGCTTTCGTGATGCGAGAATTCGCTCCTGTCGGCGCCGCAAGCGGCGTGCCGGTGCGTTTTGTCGAAACCCTTGAGCCGCTCGGTGCTTGACGCACAGGGCATTTTCGGGTCGCCTTGCGCGACGCCGGGGAGATTTGACATGACAGCAGGAAATCCCGGCCAGCGATGAATTATGTCATCCTGGTCATGTCAGGCGTGTTGATGGGGCTGATTGCGGCAGTCCCGATCGGTCCGGTGAACCTGATCTGCATACGCCGCACCTTCGCTTTCGGCCCGGTCAATGGATTCGTGTCGGGTCTCGGCGCCGCACTTGGCGACGGCGTCTTCGCGGCCGTCACCGGCCTCGGCCTGACCTGGATCGCGCAGCTGATCGAAGGCTATGCCACCATCATCGAGCTGGTGGGTGGCGCCATGCTGGTATGGATCGGCTTTCGGACCTTCACGCATCCGCCGGTTCTTCCGGGGCCGGATGACTGCGCCGAGAAGGCCGGCGGCAACCTGGCCCGGGCCATGGTCTCGACCTTCGCGCTTACGATCACCAATCCGGCGACGCTGCTGTTCTTTACCTCCATGTTCGCCGGCCTGGGCGGCTTGGCGGGAGGCGCAGGCAGCTTTCATGACGCCGCCTTCGTGGTGGCGGGGGTGGTGGGGGGATCGGCCGGCTGGTGGCTGGCCCTGACCACCGTGATTGGGCTTTTCCACACCCGAATCGATGAAGGGTGGATGCGTCTGATCAACCGCGGATCGGGGCTGCTTCTGATGGCATTCGGCTTGGTGGTCCTGATTCACGTCGTCCGGGGCGGCATTAGCCTTTCGGGCATTTAATTCCGGTTCGAAGCCACTCTGCCTCTGGCCCTTTTGCTGCCGAAACGCTATGGCCCGGGGGCCAGGCACGCTACAATGCCGCCCGGGTTTTGGAACACTGGATCGGGGGGCATCGGGAGACCTTGATGCGATATCTGGTAGCGCTGTTTGCGGTGATCTTCTCGCTGGGGTTGGCGGCCCCTGCCTTTGCGGTGGATGACGCCCTGTCTATCCAGGCAAATGAGGCCTATCTGAAGGCCAATGCCCAGAAAAAAGGGGTTATCGTTCGTCCCAGCGGGCTGCAATACCGCATCATCCAGAACGGCTATGGCAAGCGGCCCAGGAGCACCGACACGGTCAAGGTCTATTATACCGGCACGCTGATCAACCACACCATCTTCGACGGTACCTCGCCGGGACTTCCCGCGAGCTTCCGGGTCAACAGCGTGATCCCTGGCTGGGCCGAGGCGTTGCAGCTGATGCGCGAGGGCGATCACTGGCTGCTCACCATTCCCGCCCATCTGGGGTATGGCGCGCGCGGCCAAGGCGATGGGCTGATCCCGCCCAACCAGACGCTGATCTTCGACATCCGCCTGATCTCGACCACGCCGGCGCCCAAGCGGGGTGAGCCGGGTTACGTGCCCGAGCCCGGCGACGACGACGACCAGCGCTGAAAAGGGGGAGCGGTTGCGCACCTGGCTGACCCGATTGTGGTCGGAGCCGCACCTGAAGGGTGGGCGCCTGCGCATCGCGCTGGCCCTTGTCCTGGTGGTGGGCGGCAGTGCGCTGTTCTGGTCCAGCCGTGACTATACCGTGTCCGCGCCCGAATGGGACGGCCAGGTGCGCGGCATCGCCTACAATCCCAGCGCCCTCTTCGCCGAAAATGACCAGAAACATGTGTCGCAGGATCATATCGCCCGCGACATGGAACAGCTGTCCCACCTGACCAGCCATGTCCGCACCTACACGGTGGCGGGCGGGATGGACAAGGTGCCCCAGATCGCCCGCCGCTATGGCATGACCGTGTCGCTGGGCATCTGGATCGGGCCTGATCTGGCCAAGAACGAAAAGGAGATGGCGCTCGGCATCAAGACGGCCTTGGCCAACCGCCGCACCATCGACCGGGTCATCGTGGGAAATGAAACCCAGCTGCGCGGCGATGTCTCGCCCGACCGCCTAAACACCTATATCCGCCGCGTGCGCGCCGCCCTGCCGGCCCGCATCAAGGTGACCACCGCCGAACCCTGGTCCACCTGGATGCTGACGCCCGAGGTGGGCAGGTATGTCGATGTGATCTTCGTCCACCTTCTGCCTTACTGGGAGAATGCGGACATCCGCGGCAGCCTGAAGGCCACGACCAATTTCTACAATCACATCCAGGAGGAATTCCCCGACAAGCCGATCATCGTGGGCGAGGCGGGCTGGCCGTCGGAAGGGCGCACGCGTGGACGCGCCGAAGCCTCCGTCGCCAACGAGGCGTGGTTCATACGCGCCTTCGTGCAGTTCGCCATGGAAAAGGGCTGGGACTATTACCTGATCGAGGCCTATGACCAGCCCTGGAAGAACCGGGGCGAGGGCGCGGTGGGCGCCTATTGGGGCCTGTTCGATGCCACCGGCCATCCCAAATTCGCCTTCACGGGACTGCTCAGAACCTTCCCGGAATGGCGTGGTTATGCGCTGGTCGCAGCCGTGCTTTCGCTGCTGCTGGGCCTTCTGATCCTGGGCCGCATGCCGCGCGTGCGCCAGACCGGCTATCTGGTGATGGGCGGGATGATCGCACTGGTTTCAACCGGCCTTCTGGCGCTCATCGACGCCACCGCTCTGGAATATGTCGATCCCACCGACATCATCGCGCTGGTGGCCATGTCGCCGCTTGTGCTTCTGGCCTGTGCGGTAATCCTGACCGAAGGCATCGAGCTGGCGGCCAGCCTGTGGCGGGTGGAGCGCCGCTTCGTGCACGTCGGCATCCCCGAGGTGGCGCCGCGTGTTTCCATCCATGTGCCCACCTACAACGAGCCGCCGGCCATGGTGATCGGCACGCTGAACGCCCTGGCCGAGCTCGACTATGACAATTTCGAAGTGATCCTGCTGGACAACAACACCCCCGATCCGCAGGTCTGGCGCCCGGTGGAGGCGCATTGTCGCGCGCTCAACGCCATGTCGCCGGTCCCGCGCTTCCGCTTCTTCCATTTCGAGCAGGTCAAGGGGTTCAAGGGCGGTGCGCTGAACCGGGCGCTGGCGCTGACCGACCCGGCCGCCGAATACGTCGCGGTTATCGACAGCGATTATCAGGTGGAGCCCTTCTGGCTGCGCCGTGTCATTCCCCATTTCGCCGCGCCCGGGGTGGCGCTGGTTCAAGGGCCGCAGGACTATCGCGACGACCGCGAGAACATGTTCAAGGCCATGGCCTACCAGGAATATCGCGGCTTCTTCCATATCGGCATGGTGGAGCGCAACGAGCACAACGCCATCATCCAGCACGGCACCATGACGATCGTCTCGCGGAAGGCGCTGGAGGCGGTGGATGGCTGGAGCGAATGGTGCATCACCGAGGACACCGAACTCGGCCTGAAGCTGTTCGAGGCCGGTCACGAAGCCGTCTATGTCTCCCAGAGCATGGGCAAGGGCCTGATGCCCGACACGCTAGAAGCCTTCATGACCCAGCGCTACCGCTGGGTCTATGGCGCCATGCAGATGCTCAAGCGCCATGCCCGCCCCATCTTCATGGGCGGAAGCCGCCTGACATGGCCGCAACGTTACCAATTCCTTTCCGGCTGGCTGCCCTGGATATCCGACGGCCTGGGCATGGTGGTCACGCTGATGGCGCTGGTGTGGACCCTGCTGATGTGGACCCTGCCCAGCTATATCGATGTGCCGATGCCGGCGCTGTCGGCCGCGGCGATGGCGCTGTTCGCCACCAAATGCCTCAAGACGCTGCTACTCTATCCGCCAAAGGTCAAATCGGGTCTTTGGGGTGCCTTTCTCGCTTCCGTGGCCGGCCTGTCGTTAACCCATACCGTGGGCAAGGCGGTGTGGACAGGGTTGATGACCTCGGGCAAGCCGTTCCTTCGCACGCCCAAATGCGCCGATCCGGCCAGCTTCACCCAGGTCTTCCGCGTGGTCTGGCAGGAGGCCGCGCTGTTGGCTCTGCTGCTGGCGGCGCTGGTGTCGATGGGCTTCGATCGCGGTTTCCAGGACCCGGCGGTCGGCCTGTGGATGGTGATGCTGGGCATCCAGGCCATTCCCTATGCCGCGACCTTCGCCACCGCCTGCATCAGCGCCATGTCCAACAAGCAGGTCGAGGCGGTGGCCGAAACCCCGCCTGTCGTGCGCGAAGCGGCTTGAACGGAGTGGCCGACATGCCGATATTGGGTTCCGGACCGTTTTAGGCCACTTCAGAGGGGTATCGCCCGGTGATGACCTTCCTGCTCGTGCTGTTTGCCATTTACTGGCTGCCCACCATCGTGGCCATCGCGCGCCAGACCAATTCGGCGCTGGGCGTGGCCGTGCTGAATTTCTTCCTCGGCTGGACGGTGATCGGCTGGATCGTGGCGCTTATGTGGGCGCTGGCGGCGTCCAGCGGGCCGCATGTGGTCGTGATTGAAAACGGCCGGGTGGTTTCGGGCCGCTAGCCGGCGATCACCAGAAGCGGGCGCGGCCAGGCGCGGTATTGTTGCGGCAGGCCGCGAGCTGGGACTTATGGAAGCATTGGCCTGTCACAAACAGGTAGGCGTAGCTTCCTGGCGAACCCAAGATCGCGAGCGCGAATATGCCCGCAACCAGCAGGATAATAGCTATCCATTGCCAGCGCGGGATCATAGCCGCACCACCGGCGGCACGGTCTTTCCAGGATTGAGGATACCGGCCGGATCGAAAGCCGCCTTCAGCGCGCGCATCGCGTCCAGTTCCGCATGGCTCTTGTAGCGGGGCAGGGATGACACCTTCATGGCGCCGATGCCGTGTTCGGCGCTGATCGAGCCTGCGAATTCCTTCACCAGGTCGTGGACGCAAAGCTGCACTTCGTCCCACTGGGCAAGGAAAGCGGGATCGTCGCCCGCTCTGGGCGCATTGAAATTGAAGTGCAGGTTGCCATCCCCCAGATGTCCGAAGCTGACGGGCCGCGCGCCTGGCACGATTGCCTGGACCGCCGGCACGGCCTTTTTCAGGAACGCAGGGATGGCGGCAACCGGCACGCTGATGTCGTGCTTGATCGAGGCGCCCTCGCGCTTCTGCGCCTCCGATATGCTTTCACGCAGCTTCCACAGCTCCGCTGCCTGGGCCTGGCTGGTGGCGACGACCGCATTACCGGCAATGCCATCCTCGATGGCCGCGCCCAGTGCGGTCTCGAAGCTCGCGGCCAGGCCCGTGTCGCGTCCACCGGTGGCTTCCATCAGCACATACCATGGCGCCGGTTCGGCAAGCGGATCGCGGGTGCCCGCGATATGGCGTGTGACCAGTTCCAACGCCAGGCGCGGCATCAGCTCGAAGGCGCTCAGCATGCCGCCCGTCGCGGCCTGCATCCGCCCCAGAAGCGTCACGGCGGCGTCCGGCGAGGGCATGGCTACCAAGCCCACCACCGCCGCATCCGGCATGGGAAACAGCCTCAGCGTTGCGGCGGTGATTACGCCCAGCGTGCCCTCGCTGCCGATGAAAAGCTGCTTGATGTCATAGCCGGTGTTGTCCTTGTGCAGGGCGCGCAGCATGTCGAGCACCACGCCATTGGCCTGCACCACCTCAAGACCCAGCACCAGCGCGCGGGTCATGCCATAGCGCAGCACATGGGTGCCGCCCGCATTGGTGGCGATGTTGCCGCCGATGGTGCAGCTGCCTTCCGAAGCCAGGCTCAGTGGAAACAGCAAGTCCTTTTCCGCCGCGGCCTGCCGTACGCCTGCCAGGGTAACGCCCGCTTCCGCCGTCAGGGTCATGCCGCTGGCGTCCAGCGCGCGCACCTTGCTTAGGCGGCTGGTGGACAGCAGCACTTCGCCATGCAGCGGAATCTGTCCGCCAACCAGACCGGTATTGCCGCCCTGGGTGACGATGGGCGTGCGGGTCTGGTGGCAGATGGACAGGATTGCGCTGACTTCGGCCGTGGTCGCGGGCTTGAGCAACAGGGGCGTGGTGCCCCTGTATTTGCTGCGCCATTCTTCCAGGTGCGGCGCGATCTGGGCCGGGTCCTGCGTGAAGCCCCTGGCACCGACGGCATCCTTCAGGCGATCAAGCGTGCTCATCGGGGCGCAGCAGCTCTTTCAAGGCGGTCATTGATGGCCTCCCCAAGGCCGGTCACGGGAATGGGTGAAACGGCGATGCGGCCGCTTCGGGCATCCAGCGTCCGCAACATGGCGAACAGGTTGGCGGCCGCTTCCTTCAGGTCACCGCGCGGCGAAAGGTTCAGCGCCGCCTCCACATTGCCGAAACCCAGCAGCACTTCGCCCGCCTCGGCTGCGGACGCGTTCAACCGCAGGGACGCGCGCGGCGCATAGTGACTCTGAAGCTGGCCTGGCGAGCGGATGGCGTCGTCCGGCGCCGCCAGCGGTCCCACTACGGCTTCGATCTCCTCGCGCGCGATGGCGCCGGGGCGAAGCAGGACCGGATTTTCGCCATCAAAACCGATGACCGTGGATTCCAGCCCCATGGGTGCCGCGCCGGCATCCAGGATCATATCGACTTTCTCGCCCAACCCCTCGGCGACATGTGCGGCGGTCGTTGCACTGATGCAGCCCGAGACATTGGCCGAGGGGGCGGCGATCGGCCGCCCCGCCGCCATCAGCAACGCCCGCGCCACCGGATGGGCCGGCACGCGGATCGCCACGGTTTCCAACCCGGCGCTGACCAGCAGCGACAGGGGACTGTCCGGCCTGCGCGGCGCTACAAGGGTCAGCGCACCCGGCCAGAAGGCGCTGGCCAGTCGCCGCGCCGGCGCCGGCAGTGTCACATGACGCTCGGCTTCTTCCAGGCTGGCCACATGTACGATCAGTGGATTGAAGCTGGGCCGGCCCTTGGCGGCGAAGATCGCGGCCACGGCTTCGCCATTGGTGGCGTCGGCGCCCAGGCCATAGACCGTCTCGGTTGGGAAGGCGATCAGCCGTCCCGCCCGCAGGTATGCGGCCGCATGCGCGATGGCATTGGCATTGGCGGGCATGACGGTGGCGGCGAGGGTGATCATGATGGAACTCTAACGCCTGCAATGCGCCAAGTCGAAGCCGCCCGCTTCAGGTCCTGGGCGGGGCCGAAAGCTTGAGGGGGCGGATGGAGCCGGTTTGCTGCGGGAAGGGAATGGTGATGCCGGCCTCATCGAAGCGCATCTTGATGGCCTTCTGCATGTCGAAAAATATGTCCCAATACAGCGTATTGGGTACGAAGCAGCGTGCGATCAGGTTGACCGAGGAGGATGCCAGCTCATTCACCGGCGCGACCGGAGCGGGCACCTTCAGCACGCGTTCGTCGCTATCCATGATATCCAGCAGGATCGCCTGCGCCTTGTCGATGTCGTCCTCATAGTCGATGCCGACGACGATGTTGATGCGCCGGGTTTCCTCGCGGGTATAGTTGGTGATCGCTCCGCCGAAGATTTGTGAATTGGGTACGGCGATATAAACCATGTCCGGGGTGATCAGCACTGTGTTGAACAGGCCGATTTCGCGCACCGTTCCGCCGGTATTGCCCGCGACCACCACGTAGTCGCCGACCCGGAAGGGCCGCAGCACCAGCAGCATCACGCCCGACGCGACATTGGAAAGCGCGCCCTGAAGGGCCAGGCCGATGGCCAGGCCCGCCGCGCCCAGAAGCGCGATGACGCTGGTCGTCTGCACCCCGAACTGGCTCAGCACCGCCACCAGGGTGATCGCCAGCACGACATAGTTCACCGATTTGACGAGAAGCGGTTTGATCGTCTCGTCGATATGGTGGCTGCGCACCAGCACCTTGCGCAGCCAGCCCGACAGCCAGTGCGCTATCGTCCAGCCGACCGCCAGGATCAGGACCGCCAGCAGCACATTGATGGCGCCGTTGAACAGCGCCACGGTCAGCGCCGGCAGCGCAGCCTTGATGGCGCCGGGTACCGTGGCGGCCTCGACTAGGGCTGCGGGAACTGCGATCGGATCGGCCATGCTGTTAACCCTGAACGTCGACGCCGCAATGGGCGAGGCGAACTTGACCGGAATTAAACTTTCGCGGCCAATGACGCAATGCGCTGCGGCCCGGTTCTCTCGCTGCTGATTTTGACGGTTATGTGTCCGGCATGGCCGGCGCTGGGCGCGTCCTTGCCGCGTTGCGCCGGCCCGGTGGAAATCTCAAACGCCAATGTGGTGCGGGTGGAGCGCAATGGCGTTCTGGTTCTCTCCGACGGCCGCGCGGTGGAACTGGAGGGGATCCGTCTGCCGCTCTCCCAGCCGGGCCCCGCGGGCGTCCAAGCGCTGGCGGTGCTGCGCGGCATGACCGCGTCGGCAACCGTCACGTTTACCGCCGTGCCGCCCAAGGAAGACCGCTATGATCGCGTGCGGGCACAAGGCTTCGCCGGCGGCACATGGCTTCAGGCCGCGCTGCTGGAGAAGGGGCTGGCCCGGGTCGCCATTTCACCCGACCGGAACGAATGTTCCGTCGAATTGCTGGCGGCCGAAGCGCGCGGACGCGCAGGCATGGCGGGCGCATGGGAGGGCGGCGCAGCCAGTCGGTATCGCGTACGCTCCCCAGAGGAGATGCGGCGCACTGCCGGCACTTTTCAGGTGGTCGAAGGCAGGGTGACCAATATCGGCCAGGCCGGCGGTCGCGCCTTCATCGATTTCAGCGATGACTGGCAGCGGGGCTTTTCCGCGATCATCGCGCCCGATGACCGCAGGCGGTTTCGCGGCTACGACCTGAACGAGCTTGCTGCCCATCGCATCCGCGTGCGGGGGATCGTGCAGGATTACCGGGGACGCCCCGAGATCGCACTGTCAAACCCGTCGCAGATCGAAAGCGTGGATTGATCTTTCACCCGCTCCGGCCATCGGATCTGCCTGGGCTCCGACGGGGAGGAAAGGAAAAGGCCCGGTGTTTCCACCGGGCCTTTCTGCGATAGAGGATCGCAGCTGTACTGTATCAGGCCGCCTTCTTGGTCAGCATGCCTTCGACGCGCTTGACGGCGGCGGCTTCGTCCGTCCGTTCCACGGCGGCGACTTCACGGGCCATGCGGGCCAGGGCCTTTTCATAGAGCTGGCGCTCGGAATAGGACTGCTCGGGCTGGCCGCCGGCGCGGTGCAGGTCGCGTACCACCTCGGCGATCGAGACCAGGTCACCGGAGTCGATCTTGGCCTCGTATTCCTGCGCACGACGCGACCACATGGTCCGCTTGATGCGGGCCCGGCCCTTCAAAGTGTTCAACGCATTGCCGACCACTTCAGGGGTCGACAGCTTGCGCATGCCCACCGACTTGGCCTTGGCGACGGGCACCCGCAGGGTCATCTTGTCTTTCTCGAACTCGATGATGAAAAGCTCCAGCTTGTAGCCCGCGACTTCCTGCTCCTCGATGCCGGAAACCTTGCCGACGCCATGCGTCGGATAGACGACGTGATCGTTGGTCTTGAACTCGTGCTTCTTGTTGGAATTGGCCGGAGTCTTTTTTGCGGTGGCGGCAGCAGGCACTACGGCCTTGGCGACAGGGGTCTTGAGGGTGGTCATTTTCTTTTCCGGTTGCGGACAAAGCGCGAACTTCCCTCCGGAAGGGGGACCGGAGCGCGCGCGTGTGTCACGTATTTGAACGAAAAGAAGGTTATCACAGAATCCGTCGAAACGGAAGGATCATGACGCCAACGTATTGAATTTGCGGCATTTTATTTAATCCTTACCCGGAATCTCCCACAGATTCAAGCGCTTGGCAGGACCGCTCGCCACGCATGCCTCCGTTGCGGCGCAAGCGGAGCTTGGCCGGGTGCCCAGTCCCCTTTATCGGCAGGCCTTGCGGGTCAGGAACCCGAACCCGGTTCGGGACTGAAGAACTTCTCGAACTTGTCGGGAACGCCCTGCATCTCCTTGGCGTCAGCCGGCGGCTCGCCCTTCTGGCTGATATTGGGCCACACCTTGGCGTATTCGGCATTCACTGCCAGCCACTTCTCCAGGCCCGATTCGGTGTCGGCCTTGATCGCTTCGGGCGGGCATTCCGGCTCGCAGACGCCACAGTCGATGCACTCGTCAGGGTGGATCACCAGCATGTTCTCCCCCTCATAAAAGCAATCCACCGGGCAGACTTCCACGCAGTCCATGAACTTGCACTTGATGCAGGCTTCGGTGACGACGTAGGTCATTCAGGTAGCTCCGGAAGGCGAAAAAACGGGGGTTGGATAAGGCGCGCTGCCCGGTGTGGCAAGGACTTAAATAGCGCACCACAGTTGCGAATAAATCGCAACTGGTTCACTCCAGGATCTCGTACAGGCCTTTGGCCACGCTGGCCGGGCCCCGCCGCTCGGCCAGTGCCAGGACCTTCAGCGCCACCACTTGGCCGCCCTTTCCCAGGGTAAGGACATCGCCGGGCCGCAGGTTCTGGGCCGGCTTCTCCACCCGGTTGCCGTTCAGCCTGAGACGCCCCGAACTGGCGGCGGCCTGGGCCAAGGCACGGCTGCGATAGAATCGGGCGCAGAACAGCCATTTGTCGATACGGGCGCTTTCGCTCATGCCCGTTTCACCAGCCTGGCCAGTTCGGCGAAAGGCGAATGGGGATCGACCTTCACGGCCTCTGGCACGCGCGCCCGCCGTGGCCTGGGCCGAGCCTGGGGCTTCCTGCGCCAGACGGGCTGAGCCCCCTGGACCTCGGCCAGTTGCCAGCCCAGGGCCGAGAGAACAGCCCGGCCTTCTTCCCTGCTCGCGCCCAAAAGCGAGATCACCCGCCCCAGCACGCTCTCGGCATCGGCACCTGAGGCCAGCGCCTTTTCCAGCTCGTCCTCCAGCCGCTCCAGCATGTCGAAGCGGATGGCGCGCCGCGCGATCACGGCGAAACCGGCTGCGTGAAGCGAATGAAGGTCGGTGCCCTTGTCGATGGCGAATGAGGTCAGGCCGGGGGCCGGCGGGGCCGGGGGCGCATCCTTTCCTCCCCATACTCCCCACAACAGGGTCAGCAGCGCCGCCGCATCGGGACGCAGAAGCCGGGGCAGATAGACATGGCGGCGGCCCAGCCATACACCGAAGGGCCGAAGCGCCCGCAACACCGGCCCCAGCTTGTCGGGCAGCGTCAGCGTGGCGCGATCCAGCGCGCCAAAATTCTCCGCCAGCTGGTGGGCAATGCCACGCGCCAAGCCCGGCAGAGCCCCTTCCGTGCCTGTGCGCGCTTCGCTCGCATCCTGCAGGGCTTCCAGCGCGCCCAGCCTGTCCTTGATGCGCGCCGCCAGCCAGGCGCGCAGTCGCTGTTCAAGCGCGTCGGTCTTCACATGCTCGTCGGCCAGCACCTGGATGTTCGGCGAAAGCGGCGAGGGGCCCTTCACCAGCCGCGCGACAATGGCGCCATCCCACCACAGCTTGCCATGCTCGCTGAGGGTAATGGCGGTATCCTCCGCCCCGGCCAGCGCGGCGCTGCGGAAGGCAATCTCGCTTTCCAGCCCCTTCAGCGCGGCGGCGCGCAGCGTGCGCCCATGAAAACCGGTTGCCCGCGGATCAGGCACGAAGCGGAAGCCATCCAGCCGGCCTATCGCTTCGCCGCCGATTGAAACGCCACCAGCTTCGTCCAGCGCCAGCGACGCAAATTCGTCGTCGCGCAGATGCTTTATCAGCACCGATGTGCGCCGGTCGATGAATCGCTGGATGAGTGCCTGGTGCAGCCCGTCGGACAGCCGGTCCTCAACCGCGCGGGTAATGCCCTGCCAGTGGGCGCCATCAGAGGTCCAGCCCGGCCTGTGCGCCGCATAGGTGAAGGTGCGGATCATGGCCAGCCGCCCCGAAAGCGTCGCCACATCGCCTTCCGTCACGTCGGCGCGAGCGATCTGGCGCGCCAGCCAGTCATCGGGGATCGCGCCGGCTTCACCTGACAGGAACAGGAAGATGGCGCGCACCAGTCGCACATGCTCGTCGGTGGAAAGCTTGCGGAAGTCGGGAAGCTGGCAGACCTCCCACAGCCGCGTCACCCGATCGCGCGCCGTGGCGATGGTTTTGACCTCGTCATCGTCCGAAAGGGTTTTCAGCGCCACCGCATCGCTGGCGGGCCGCGCACGCGTCAGGCCGCGCTCCGGCGGCGGTGCATCCAGGCTTTCGTTCAGGCGCGCCAGGGACCGGAAATCCAATGCCGAATTGCGCCACTGAAGCACCCGCACCGGATCATAGCGGTGGCTTTCCAGGCGGGCGACCAGTTCCTCCTCGAACGGCTCGCAATCGGCGGTGACGCCAAAGGTGCCGTCGCTGCGAAAGCGCCCGGCGCGGCCGGCGATCTGGCCGATCTCGTCGGCGCGCAGGGCACGCATGCGCGCCCCATCGAACTTCTCGCGCGCGGCGAAGGCGACGTGGTCGACGTCCATGTTCAGTCCCATGCCGATGGCGTCGGTCGCCACCAGGAAATCGACATCGCCGGACTGATAGAGTTCGACCTGCGCGTTGCGGGTGCGGGGGGACAGCGCCCCCAGCACCACGGCGGCGCCGCCGCGCTGGCGGCGGATGATTTCGGCGATGCCATAGACGTCTTCCGCCGAGAAACCCACCACCGCGGAGCGGCGGGGCAGGCGGGTCAGCTTCTTCGCGCCCGTATAGGCCAGGTCGGAAAACCGCGCCCTGGTCGTGAACCAGCATTTCGGAATGAAACGCTGGATAATGCCGCGCATCGTGTCGCTGCCCAGAAGCAGCGTTTCTTCGCCTCCCCGCGCATGCAGCAGCCGGTCGGTGAAGACATGGCCGCGCTCGGGGTCGGCGCAAAGCTGTATCTCGTCGATCACCAGGCAGGCGACCGGAATGTCCAGGGGCATCGCCTCGACGGTGCAGACATAGAAGCGCGGCGCCTTGGGTACGATCTTCTCTTCGCCGGTGATGAGAGCGACTTCGGCCGGCCCCCGCTGGCGCAGGATGCGGTCATAGACCTCGCGCGCTAGAAGGCGCAGCGGCAGGCCGATCATGCCGGATTTGTGCGCCAGCATGCGCTCGATGGCGAAATGGGTCTTGCCGGTGTTGGTAGGCCCCAGGATCGCCGTCACCTTGGCGGCAGGGCGGGCTCTGTCCATGGGCTTTAAATGGCGTCTTGGAGCGCCGGCGCAAGGAAAAAAGGACCCTGTGCCGGAAGCATTACAGGGCCGCCGCATGGATGACACCAAAGCAATGTGGGAAAGCCAGGAAAGGCGGCTGTGGATGCCGCGTTGAAGATCGGCACGTATACGGAACAGATACAGTCCGAATCACTAACCAATCAAATATCTGCCTTTGTTCTCATACATTTAGCTGTCCCCTGCGGAGTTGCCAACCACCACATCTAGTGGCAGGGGCCAATTTTGGCCCCTTGTCAGGGCGCCGCGACTCTATTCCGTACCCGGAGCATCCCAGGGGCCGCCGGGACGGTATTCGCAATTTCAGGATTTGATCCCGCCGGGGGCAGCGCCGTCCACCTTCACGCTGTTCGCCAGGACTGCGACCACGCCATATTTGGTGTCGGCCCAAACGCGCAGTGGGACCACATAATCGCGGCCCGTGACCGTGCTGTGGATGGTGGTGATCCAGGCGTTGATGGTGGGAAAGCTCTCATTGGCCTTGATAACGCGCGGCTTGAAGCCGGCGAGTTGCTTGTACCTGATGGCACACAGAAGCCCCTTTCCCTTGTAGAGGCCGTTATCCATGTCGATGTCGATGTCACGGAGCTTCTTCATCTCGATATTGTAGCGGCGCCGCCCGTCGAACACGGGCGCCACCAGCGCGCATGGGTTGCCGGGTTTGGCGCCTGCGCCGCTGACGATGAACATCACCGCGCTCAGGGGATCGAGGGTGTCTTTCTGCTCTTCCGGCTTCACCTCGTATCCTGTCACCGAATAGACGGGGTCGGCGTAAAGTCGCGGCGGGCCCGCCCCGTCATAGGTCAGCGAGACTTCCTGCTTCTTGCCGGAATGGCCGATGTCGAAACTGTCATAAAGTGCGGGCTGGAACCTGTCCTCACCCAGCTTGCCGGAAGAGGTCGCCTGGATCTCGGCCTGCCAGAAAGCGTTGACCACGCCGGAGGTGGTGAGGTTGGAGACCACCTGATAATCCCCGCCCCGGATGGTGGCATCCATATCCACCTTGCCCAGGGTGATGCCCCCAGCATAGATGGTCATGGCCATCTGGACCTTGGAGGCAGGCAGGGCGGGGGCCTGGGCGCCGGCCCCCCCCGCCGCCAAGGCGGGCATTTCGGCAGGCAGCATCAGGGTGCTGAAGAGGGCGGCAAGCAGAAGGGGACGATGCGTCATCTGGAGCTTCCTGAAGGGCAGGGCCCATTTATAGGGCGGAGGCCGGCTGGTCGGCAAACCCCGGAAATGCCTTTGGTTTCCATGCCGGGCGGGTTTTCCGGGAACGGTGCTTGACCAAAGGGGGCCATTTCCTTATGAACCAGCCCTCTTTTCGGCCACAGAGCCGCTAAAAGCCTGAAAAACCCGCGAAACTTCGCGAATCTGAAGAGATGCCGCCATGTCACGTCGCTGCGAATTGACCGGAAAAGGCCTGATGGTCGGCCACAATGTCAGCCACGCCAACAACAAGACCAAGCGCATCTATCGTCCGAATCTGCAGGTGATCGCGCTGGCCAGCGACCTGCTGGGCAACAGCTACAAGCTGAAGATTTCCACCAATGCCCTGCGTTCGGTCGACCGCAATGGCGGTCTGGATCCCTTCATCCTGAAGTGCAAGGACTCCCAGCTGTCGCCGCGCGCCCTGCGCCTGAAGCGGGCGATTGCAAAGAAGGCCGCCGCAAAGGCGGCCTGACCAAGCCAAAAAAAGAAGGCCGCCGCAAAGGCGGCCTGACACGCTCAAGATTGTCAACGAAAGCACGGGGAAGCGCGGGGCAGGCGCTTCGGGCGAGCGCCACCTTACGCGGCGCGGCGCCTGCGCCGGCCGGCGAGCCGGTCGGTCTGACGGGTATCCTCGGCGAACAGCGAGATCAGCTGCTCCGTCATCGCCCCGCCCAGCTGCTCTGCGTCCACGATGGTGACGGCCTTCTGGTAGTAGCGCGTCACGTCATGGCCGATGCCGATGGCGGTCAGTTCCACGCTGGAGCGGGTCTCGATCTCCTCGATCACCCGGCGCAGGTGCTTTTCCAGATAGTTGCCCGCATTCACCGACAGCGTTGAATCGTCGACCGGCGCGCCGTCGGAGATCACCATCAGGATCTTGCGCTGCTCGGGGCGGGCGATGATGCGGTTGTGCGCCCAGGTCAGTGCTTCGCCGTCGATATTTTCCTTCAGAAGCCCCTCGCGCATCATCAGGCCGAGGTTCTGCTTGGCCCGGCGCCAGGGCTCGTCGGCGGCCTTGTAGACGATGTGGCGCAGGTCGTTCAGCCGCCCCGGATGTTGCGGTTTGCCCGCAGCCAGCCATTGCTCGCGGCTCTGGCCGCCTTTCCAGGCACGGGTGGTGAAGCCCAGTATCTCGGTCTTCACGCCCACCCGTTCCAGCGTACGGCCCAGTATGTCGGCGCACATTGCCGCCACCATGATGGGGCGCCCGCGCATCGAGCCGGAATTGTCCAGCAGCAGCGTCACCACCGTGTCGCGGAAACTGGTGTCCTTCTCGCGCTTGAAGGAGAGCGGATACATCGGATCGATCACAATGCGCGGCAGGCGCGAGGCATCCAGCATCCCTTCCTCCAGGTCATATTCCCAGTGGCGGTTCTGCTGGGCCATCAGAAGGCGCTGCAGCTTGTTGGCCAAGCGCGCCACCACCCCCTGAAGGGATGAAAGTTGCTGGTCCAGGAAATGGCGCAGCCGCGCCAGTTCTTCCGGCTCGCACAGGTCGGCGGCTGCGATCTCCTCGTCGAATTCGGTAGTGAAGACCTTGTAGCCCCACTCGTCCTGATGGCTGAACGGTGCTTCGTTGCGCTGGGGGCGGGCGCCTTCCTCGGGCTCGGCGGCGTCGGCCATCTCTTCGGACAGGTCCGCCTCGCCGTCGCTCTCGACCTCTTCGCCGTCCTCGGCGGCGTCGGCCGATTCAGAACTTGCAGTCTCGCCCTCCTCACGCGCCTCCTGCTGGTCACCTTCATTGGTGCCGTCGGGGCTTTCGCCCTCCGCTTCGTTTTCCGACGACTGGTCGGCATCGGTCTCGTCACCGAAAGCGAGATGATTGAGCAGGGTGCGGGTCAGGCGCGCGAAGGCCTTCTGGTCGCGCAGCGCCATGCCCAGCCTGTCCAGGTCCTTGCCGGCCCGCTCCTCGATGAAGGGCCGCCACAGATCGACCGCCGGCGCCAGCGTGGCGGGCGGCTTTTCGCCGGTCAGGTGCTCGCGCACGATCAGGCCCAGGACATCGGCTAGCGGCGCTTCCTCGCGCGCATGCGCCTTGCCCAGGCCGCGGTTCAGAAGGCGCTGCTCCAGACCCGCGGTTAGGTTGGCGGCGACGCCTTTCATCGCCAGCGAGCCGATGGCCTCCACGCGGGCCTGCTCCGCGGCCTCGAACAACGCGGCGCTTTCGACGCTGGCGGGGCGGAACTGGGCGTTGATTTTCTCGTCGTGATAGGCCTTGCGCAGGGCATAGGCATCGCCGGTGCCGCGCACCAGCGCGATGTCGCGTGCCGACAGGTTGCGCGCGGGCGAGGGCAGGCGTGCCTTCAGGCCTTTCAGGCCCGGCGGCTCGGAGGAATAGCTGACTTCCAGCTCAGGCTCGCCCGCCAGCGAGCGCACCGCCACGGAAACGGCGCGTTTGAAGGGCTCGGAGGGGGATTCAGGTTTCACCATGCTTGTTCCAGTTCCTCTCAAACTGGATCCCCCGCATGAAGCGGGGTGCTTGTCGCTACGCGACAAGCACCTTGGCCGCGCTTTCCGGCAGTTCCTCGCCGAAGCAGCGCTGATAGAACTCTGCGACGGACGCCCGTTCCAGTTCGTCGCACTTGTTGAGGAACGTCAGGCGGAAGGCAAAGCCGATATCGCCGAAGATCTCCGCATTCTGCGCCCAGGTGATGACGGTACGCGGGCTCATCACGGTCGACAGGTCGCCCGCGACGAAGGCATTACGTGTCATGTCGGCCAGCCTGACCATGGCCGAGATGGTCTTGCGGTCGAACCCGGGCACCTTGGCGGCCACGATCTCTTCCTCCGCATCATGGCTGAGATAGTTCAGCGTCGTGACAATCGACCAGCGGTCCATCTGGCCCTGGTTGATCTGCTGGGTGCCGTGATAGAGGCCGGTGGTGTCGCCCAGGCCGATCGTATTGGTGGTGGCGAACAGGCGGAAGGCCGGATGCGGGTGGATCACCTTGTTCTGGTCCAGCAGCGTCAGCCGCCCGCTAGCTTCCAACACGCGCTGGATCACGAACATCACATCGGGGCGGCCGGCGTCATATTCGTCGAACACCAGCGCCACGGGCCGCTGCAACGCCCAAGGCAGCAGACCTTCGCGGAATTCGGTAACCTGCAAGCCGTCCTTCAGCACGATCGCATCCTTGCCGATCAGGTCGATGCGGCTGACATGGCTGTCCAGGTTGATGCGGATGCACGGCCAGTTCAGGCGCGCCGCCACCTGTTCGATATGGGTGGACTTTCCGGTGCCGTGATAGCCCTGGATCATCACCCGGCGGTTGAAGGCAAAGCCCGCCAGGATCGCCAGTGTGGTGTCGCGGTCGAAGCGATAGGCAGGATCAATCTCCGGCACATGCTCGCCCGCCGTCCTGAAGGCCGGCACCCTGAGCTTGGTGGCGATGCCGAACAGAGGCCCGGCCTCGACTTCCGTGTCGGGCATCATGGCGGGATCGAGTGTTTCGGTGTGGGTACTCATCAGCCTGTATCCGCAAGTCCCGCCGCGCGCGGATTGACGTCCGGGCCTGGGGTGCCCGTTTCAGGTGAGAAGGCCGGAGGCGCGCAGAACCCCATAGGCTTTGATAACCTGTTTCAGGCGTTCCTCAGCGCCCCGGTCGCCGCCATTCGCGTCGGGATGAAAACGCTTCACAAGCTCCTTATACCGCGCCTTTATCTCGATCAAGGTGGCGTTGTGCGCCAGTTGCAGCGTGTCCATGGCTATCGCCTGCAACCGGGTCAGCTGGCGTTCCGGCCGCCGCGGGGCAGGATTCTCCGCATCCTCCGCAAACAGCACATGGCGGTCATCCACTTCGAAGGCCCCATCGCGGAAAATGCGCTGACCGGTCCGCGCCTTGGCGGCGCGCTTGCCCAGGGGCCAGGTGGGACGATGGCCCAGCACAGCCTCGTCACGGAACCTGGTGATGGCGTCGTCGTCCATGCCCTCGAAATAATCCCAGGCCTCATTGTGGGCCCGTGCATGGGCGGTGCAGTACCAGTAAAATTCCCCCAGATTGTTGCGCGAGCGCGGCACGCGGCACTCGCCGGGGCCGATACAGCCCTCTGCCTCGCACAGGCGCACCGCAGGCTCGGCCTTCCGGCGCGGCTTTTCCGGCTTGATCCGGATATCGCTTTTGAAGCGGGGAGGGCGGGGCGAAACCATGGTTCAAATTATGGGGTGCGGGGCGTAAAAGACAAGGAAACGAATTGCTTGACTTTGCCCGGCGCGCGACATGGGCTAGACCATGTGCTCAAGAGCACCCTCCGATGAGCATCGCAAACGACATCCGCGGCAAGCTGGCCGAAGCATTTTCCCCCCAGGAGCTGGTGGTGACCGACGAAAGCGCACGTCATGCCGGCCATGCCGGCGCCACGCGCGCCGACGGCACGGCAGGCGAGACCCATTTTCATGTCCGCATCGTCAGCGCGGCGTTCGATGGCGTGGCGCGGGTTGAACGCCAGCGCCGCGTCCATGCCGCGCTCTGTGCCGAATTGGCCGGGCCGGTGCATGCCCTGTCCCTGGTACTGATGACGCCGCAGGAGGCGGCAAGGCCGGCCCCGCGCGGCTAGGCCACCTGCGGCCCGGGCGCCGTCTGGATCACTTTTGCGGCCATGCGGCCGCCGGAGTCGCGGGCGGGATCACCCGAAGGGCGGTGATCTGGTTGCGCTGGCGACGCACGATTTCGAACACAAAGCCGAAATAGGCGAATCGCTGTCCCACCTCGGGAATGGTGCCCGACTGGGCAATCACCAACCCGGCAATGGTGGTGGCCTCCTCTTCGGGCAAATGCCAGTCCAGCTCGCGGTTCAGGTCGCGCACCGCAACCGTGCCGTCGACCAGATAGGATCCGTCGGGCCGGCGGCGCACATCCGGGCGGGAATCGGCCCGCTCGGGAATCTTGCCCAGGATTTCTTCCATTATATCTTCCAGCGTCACCAGGCCCTGCAACGCGCCATATTCGTCCACCACCAGGGCCAGACGGGTATGGTGCTTGCGGAAGGCGTGAAGCTGTTCCTCCAGCCGCGTTGTGTCGGGGACGAACAGGGGCTCGGTTGTCAGTCCATCCATGTCCAGCGCGTCCACATCACCATGTGCGCTGGCCAGGGCCTGGGCCAGGTTCTTGATCAGCAGCACGCGCACGATGTTTTCCGGCTCGTCCTTCCATAGCGGGATGCGCGAATGCTGACTTAGAAGCACGGCTTCGATCAGCTGACGCCGCGGCATCTCGATGTCGAAGCTTTCCACGCTGGTGCGGTGGCGCATCACATCACCCACCTGAAGGTCGCGCAGGTCCAGCACCGCACCGATCATGTCGCGATGTTCGCGCTCGACCGTGCCTTCCTGGTGATGCAGCTCGATCGACCCGCGAATCTCTTCGTGCGCGGCTTCGGTGGATTCCGCCTCGTCAGACCTGACGCCGAACAGCTGCAGCATGCGCCACACCAGCCATTGCACCGTGCCCACGATAGGCGCCAGCACCGCAATCACCCCCCGCAGCGGAACGGCGACGGCCAGGGCGAAACGGTCGGTGCGGGCGATGGCGAGCGTCTTGGGCAGAACCTCGGCGAACACCAGGATGACCAGCGTCATGACGGCAGTGGTGACCGCGACGGCGCGAGGACCCAGATGATCCTCCAGCGCGCTGGTCATGAGTGACGAGGCCAGGATGTTGATGAAGGTGTTGGCCAGCAGCAGCGCGCCGATCAGCCGCTCGCGGTCGGCCACCAGCCGGTTGACGTTGGCGGCGGCGCGGGAACCATCCCGTTCCATCTGGTGCATGCGCCCGCGGCTGACCGCGGTGAGCGCGGTTTCCGAGCCGGCGAAAAAGGCGGAAATGCCCAGCAGGACGGCGATGACAAGAAGGGTCGTGACGAACATGGTGGGATCGGGCCCTGAGGAAAGCCGCGATCATGCCAGTTTTCAGCCGGTCAGGACATCTTTCAGTGCCGCCACCGGCACGTCGCGGGTGACGAAAGCCTGGCCCAGCCCCTTCAGCAGCACAAAGGTCAGGCGGCCTTCCGAGACCTTCTTGTCATGCGTCATGTGGCCGATCAGTTCCTCAGGCCCGGGGCGCGGGCCGGGAATGTCGGCGATGGCCGAAGGCAGTCCCGTTGCCCTCAGGTGGCGGGTGAACCGCTCGGCGTCCTGGCCGGGACACAGGCCCAGCGCCACCGACAGGCGGAATGCCAGCGCCATGCCGATGGCCACGCCTTCGCCATGGATCAGCCGGTCCGAGAATCCGGTCGCCGCCTCCAGCGCATGGCCGAAAGTGTGGCCCAGGTTAAGCAGCGCGCGTTCGCCGCTTTCGCGCTCGTCGCGCGCCACGATGTCTGCCTTCATGCGGCAGGAATGGGAGACCGCCTCCACGATGGCCGCTTCGTCACCGGCCAGCGCGGCGGCGCCATGCGCCTCCAGCCAGTTGAAGAAATCCGCATCGCCCAGCGCGCCGTATTTCACCACTTCGGCATAACCGGCCAGCAGTTCGCGCCGCGGCAGGGTGGACAGCAGCTCGGTGTCGGCGATGACGATGCGCGGCTGATGAAACAGGCCGATCAGGTTCTTTCCCTGCCGCGCGTTGATGGCGGTCTTGCCGCCCACCGAGGAATCCACCTGCGCCAGCAGCGTCGTGGGTATCTGGGCAAAGGCGACGCCGCGCTTGAGGACCCCGGCGGCAAAGCCTGTGAGATCGCCGATCACTCCGCCGCCCAGCGCCACGATCAACCCGCCGCGGTCGATGCCCAGATCCAGAAGCTGGCCGGTCAGCGACTCCAGGCCCGCGAAACTCTTGCTGCCCTCGCCGGGCGCCATGACGATGGGCCTGGCATCGATGCCATTCCTCGCCAGGGCCGCCAGCAGGGGCTCCAGATAGAGCCCGGCGACATGGCTGTCGGTGACGACCGGCACGGTGCCGCGCGCCAGCGGCTTCAGCAATGCGCCGGCGTCCTGCAGCAGGCGCGCCCCGACATGGATGTCATAGGCCCTGTCCCCAAGGCCGACCGTGACGCGCTTGCGCGCATGCAAATTGCTCATGGTGCTTCGCATAGCTTATGGGCGGTCAACTCGGCAACGATCTTGTCCAGCTGCACGGCATGAGGTTCATCGGCCGTGTCCAGAACCATGTCCGCCTGGGCATAGATCGGCTCACGGATGGCCAGCAGCTTTTCCAGCGTGGCTCGCATATCTCCATTTGCCAGCAGGGGCCGGGTCTGGCCGGGTCCCTGGCGCTTCTTCAACCGGCCCAGCAACAGCTCGACCGGCGCTCGCAGCCAGATGGTGAAGCATCCGTCGCGCATCAGCGCGCGGGTAGTGTCGTCCATATAGGCGCCGCCGCCGGTGGCCAGCACAAGCGGCGGATCGGCCAGAAGGCGCGCGATCACCCGCCGCTCGCCATCGCGAAAATAGGGCTCGCCGAACCGGGCGAAGATTTCCGACACGGTCATGCCCGCCGCCGTCTCGATCTCATGGTCGGCGTCGCGGAAGGGTACGTTCAGCCGCGCGGCCAGGCGTTTGCCGATGGAGGTTTTGCCCGCTCCCATCATGCCTACCAGTGCGACAGTCTTTTTCAGCCCGGTCATGTTCAACCCGTTTTGGGTCCATCCGATACACCAAAGACCGGCCATGCTAAAGCTGGTGCATGACCCGCCGCCCGCCTGATTCGGCGCATGTGATCGAGGCTTTCCTCGACATGATGAGTGCCGAGCGCGGCGCCAGCGCCAACACGCTGGCGGCCTATCGCCGCGACCTGGTGGACTTCGCCGCTTCCCACGACATCGCCAAGGCCGGCCGCGACGCGGTTCGCAAATTTCTGGAGGGGCTGTCGGCATCCGGCATGGCGGCTTCCACCCAGTCGCGCAAACTGTCGACCCTGCGCCAGTTCTATGGCTTTCTCTATGCCGAGGGCTGGCGCACCGATGATCCCACCCAGACGCTGGAGGCGCCCAGGAAAGGGCGGCCGCTTCCCAGGATACTCTCCACCACCGATCTGGAGGCGATGCTGGGACAGGCGGCGCAGGATGAAACGCCCGAGGGCCTTCGGCTTCGCGCCATGCTGGAACTGCTCTATGGCGGGGGCCTGCGGGTGTCGGAGCTGGCGGGGTTGAAACTGACGGCGGTGCGTACCCGCGAATCTTTCATCCGCATCACCGGCAAGGGCGGCAAGGAAAGGCTGGCACCGTTATCGCCGCCCGCCCGCGCCGCGCTGGACGCCTATCTGGCGGTACGCGGCAAATTCCTGAAGGGAGGCCAGAAGAGGGAATTGTCCAACCCCTGGCTTTTTGCCTCGCGCAGCGCCGAAGGGTATCTGACGCGCCGGCGTATCCATCAGCTGCTCAAGGCCCTGGCGGTGGACTGCGGCATCGATCCGGCCAAGGTCTCGCCGCATGTGCTGCGCCATGCCTTCGCCACCCACCTGGTCGAGGGCGGGGCGGATCTGCGCAGCGTGCAGACGCTTCTGGGCCATGCCGACATCGCCACCACCCAGATCTATACCCATGTGGCGCGGGACCATTTGAGCCGGGTGGTGGCCGCCTCCCATCCCCTTTCTCGCTCCAAACCGCGCCGCTGAGGTGACGAAATTGGTGTTAACTCATTGGAACTGCTACGTTCCGATGCCATTTCCTTTCGCGAAGGCCTGTGTCATTTTCCGGCCCTGACGCGAACACCCCCAACCGAACCCAAGGCCGCATGCATTATCTGGATTTCGAACGTCCCATCGCCGAACTGGAGGGCAAGATCGTCGAGCTGAAGAAGCTCGCCGAGGAAGACCCCAAGATGGACATCGACGGGGATGTCGAGCGCCTGACCATGCGCGCCGGCCAGATGGTGCGCGACACCTATGCCAACCTGTCGCCCTGGCAGAAAGTCCAGGTCGCCCGCCATCCCGGGCGTCCGCACTTCCTGGATTATGCCCGACGCCTGTTCACCGACTTCACCCCGCTGGCCGGCGACCGCAGCTTCGCCGAAGACCAGGCGGTTGTTGCGGGACTGGCGCGTTTTCGCGGCCGTCCCATTGCCTTCATCGGCCAGGAAAAGGGTAACGATACCCAAAGCCGCATCAAGCACAATTTCGGTTCGGCCATGCCGGATGGCTATCGCAAGGCAGTGCGCATTTTCGAGATGGCCGACCGCTTTCACCTTCCCGTGCTGAGCTTCGCCGACACTGCCGGCGCCTATCCCGGCGTGAGCGCCGAGGAGCGCGGCCAGGCCGAGGCCATCGCCCGCTCGATCGAGGCGGGCCTGTCGCTGAAGGCGCCCTTCATCGCCACCATCATCGGTGAAGGCATGTCGGGCGGGGCCATTGCCATCGCCGCGGCATCGCGCGTCTACATGCTGGAACATTCGATCTATTCGGTAATCTCGCCGGAGGGCTGTGCTTCGATCCTGTGGCGCAGCGCGGAGAAGGCCCAGGATGCCGCCAACGCCCTTAAAGTCACCGCCCAGGATCTTCAGGCGCTGAAGGTGGTCGACGCGGTGATCCCCGAACCGATGGGCGGCGCGCACCGCGATCCCGCTGCCGCCATCGACGCGGCCGCCGACCAGATCGCTGCCGGCCTGAAGGAGTTCGACAACCTGTCGGGCGAAGAAATCCTCAAGCAGCGCCGGGCGAAATTTCTCGCCATCGGCCGCAATCTGTGAGGCGGCAGCCCTGCCAGGGCGTCATTTCGCCAGGTTGAAGGACAGCGACGAGACCCAGCCCGCGTTGCCAAGCTCGTCCTTCACTTCCCACCACACGCCCTGCTTGTTGCCGGTGGGGTAGAGCATCATGCCCGGATCGAGCGGTCGTACCACCTTGGACTTGGTGTCTGCGGCGGCATACATGCGGCCCGGGCGCGACATGGTCACGGCCTGGGTCGGCGCATCGGCCGCGGCGTTTGCTGACAGCCCGCCCAGATCGCCGACCAGCTTGGTATAGGCGTCGATATAGGCCAGGACTACGACCTGTCCGATCTCGGTGTTCTGGTAGTTGGAGATTCCGGCGCCGCCGAATCCGCCCCAGCCGCCCCAGCCTGCCCCGAGCGAAAAGCCCAGATCGGTCTTGGAGGCATGGCCTTCCTCCAGGGCCTGTTGCTCGGAGGTGCGCACATTGGTGACGGTCAGCACGACATCGGCCGTCTTGCTGGACAGGTTGATGCCGCTGACCAGGGCACCGACGCCGCCGCCGATGAACCCGCCCAGAATGCCGCCGATATTGGTGCCGCCCGAATTGCCGTTCCTGGACACGATATCGGGCACCAGGATGTAATCGGCGGCCCTGACCTGGCCCATGCCGACATTGGAGCCTCCCTGCAATTCACCGCCGCTGGCCAGCGCACGTTCCTGCTGTGCCATCTGGAAGCCCTTGCCGCGGTCGACCAGCGTGAAACAGCCGGACTTCATCACGAAGACCTTGAGCAGGGCTTCGGGCGATTCCAGACCGAGCCCCACCCACCAGCGATTTTCGGGTTCGCGCACCGCCAGCGTGCCGATGCGGTGGGTACAGGTTGGAATCTCGGCTTTGGCCCTCTCCGTCTTCTCCTGGATGGAGGCCGCGAAGGACGGCGCGGGTATCGCCCCGGCCAGGGAAACGGCGGCTGCAATGGCCGCGGATTTGCGGATGCGCATGAAAACCCCCTGGATATCACCCTGGACGCACACGCGCCCAACCCATGCAGGCAGGATAATCCAAGGTGAAGAATCCGCAATGCCTTATTAAATTTATGGCGATTGCGAAATGCCCCCAATCGCTGGATGGGGATGAGGACTTTCAAGGCGATAGCGTCACCACCAACCGCGCAGCTTGAACCAAGCCAGCGGAATCGCCGTGCTGAGCGCGATGGTGGCCAGGGCCAGCGGATAGCCCCAGTGCAAGGACAGTTCCGGCATGTAATGGAAATTCATGCCCCAGATGCCGGCGACCAGGACCGGCGGAATGCCGGCGACCGACCAAACGGTCATCACCTTGAACAGTTCGTTCTGCTCGACGTTGATGAAGCCCAGCGCTGCATCCAGCAGGAACTGAATCTTGTCGGTCAGGTGGACTTCGTAGTCGTTGAGGGACTGCACGTCGGCGCCCGTCATTTTGAGGCGCGCCTTGATCGGTGCTTCCAGCCAGCCATCGCCATGCTCGGCGATGAAAGGCACGGCGCGCTGCAGCACCAGCAGCGTGTCGCGGATATGGGAGAGGCGGGCGCCCATGTCGCCAATCTCCAGCAGCACGTTGCCCAGCAGCCGCCCGGCAAGTCGGCTGTCCCGGCGGCGACGGTCGTGACGCTTGCGGAAGATATGGCCGGAGACTTTCAGCGCCTTGTCGCGCAGATACTCCAGCCGGTCGGCGCTGTGGTCGACCATCCCCTCAAGGATGACCATGAAAATGTCGGGGGCTGTGCGCGGGCGCCGCGCCACCCGTTCGGTGACCGCCTTGAAGACGTGAAGATGCGAAAATCGCACCGTGACCAGTATGTCCCTTGTCAGGACGAAGCCCAGGGGCGTGGTGGGGCCGTCCTCGCCGCCATGGTTGGCGGTGACGGGAACCGACAGGGTAAAGACGCCATCCTCGTATTGCAGGCGGCTGGAGAACTCGATTTCCTCGAGCCGGGATCGCGGTGGAATGTCCAGGCCATAGCGGCTGCACGCCTGTGCCAGTTCTTCGCCGGTGGGTTCGAACAGGTCGACCCAGGCCGTCTTGCCCTGACTTTCATGGACAGTGATCACGACTCACTCCCTACAGGCGGAGTAAACGCGCCACAGCCGGTCTAGGCCAGAGCCCCGTGACAGTGCTTGTACTTGCGTCCGGAACCGCACGGACAGGGCGCATTGCGTGCGGTGCGGCCCCAGGTGGCAGGGTTGTTGGGATCGACCGCCGGCACATCGGCCCAGTGGGACCCAGGCGGCTCCATCTCGTTCTGCCCGGTCAGCGGGTCCAGGTGCGTAGCCTGCATCTGGGGCAGGGGGGTGGATTCCAGCGGCGGAGGGGCCAGCTGGATTCGCGCATGCATCAACTGTTCTACCGTCTCGACACGCAGCTTGGTGAGGAAGGCCTCAAACAGTTCGAACGCCTCGCTCTTGTACTCGTTCAGCGGGTCGCGCTGGCCATAGCCGCGCAGGCCCACATACTGGCGCAGATGGTCCAGGTTGACGATGTGCTCGCGCCAATTGTGATCCAGGATCTGCAGCAGAAGTCCCTTCTCGACATAGCGCACCACTTCAGGGCCGAATTCCGCGGCACGGGCGGCGGCACGCGCTTCCACAGCCTTCAGGATGCGCTCGCGGACTTCCTCCTCGGCGATGCCTTCCTCCTTGGTCCAGTCGATGACCGGCAGCTCGATGTCGAAAATGCGGTGCACTTCGTCATGCAGGCCCCTGGCGTCCCACTGCTCGGCATAGGCCTTTTCCGGGATGTGGCGGGTGACCAGCGAATCCACGACCTCCTCGCGGAAGTCGGCAATCTGGTCGGAGACGTCGTCGCTGGACATGATCTCGCGGCGCTGTTCATAGATCACGCGGCGCTGGTCGTTCAGCACATTGTCGTATTTCAGGATGTTCTTGCGGATCTCGAAATTGCGCGCCTCGACCTTCTGCTGCGCCTTTTCCAGGGCCTTGTTCACCCAGGGATGGGTGATGGCTTCGCCTTCCTCCAGGCCCAGCCTGGTGAGGATGCTCTCCATCCGCTCGGACCCGAAGATCCGCATCAGGTCATCCTGCAGCGACAGGAAGAATTTGGATGCGCCAGGATCGCCCTGGCGGCCCGAACGGCCGCGCAGCTGGTTGTCGATGCGCCGGCTTTCATGGCGCTCGGTGCCGATGACGTAAAGCCCGCCTGCGGCAAGCGCGCGCTCCTTGTTCTGCGCCACTTCCTCCTTGATGCGTGCGATTTCGCGCTGGCGGCCTTCTTCATCGGTGATGCCGTCCAGCTCGGCCTTGATGCGCATCTCGACATTGCCGCCCAGCTGGATATCGGTGCCGCGGCCGGCCATGTTGGTGGCGATGGTTACCGCGCCCGGAACGCCCGCCTGGGCGACGATGAACGCCTCCTGCTCGTGATAGCGGGCATTGAGCACATTGTGCCGGATACGCCGCTTTTTCAGCAGTTCGGAAAGCTGCTCGGACTTCTCGATCGAGGTGGTGCCCACCAGCACCGGCTGGCCCCTGGCCGTGCACTCGGCCACCAGCTTGGCGATCGCCTCGTCCTTCTCGGCGGCGGTGCGATAGACTTCGTCATCATGATCCAGGCGCGCGACGGGCACGTTGGTGGGAATATCCAGCACGTCGAGCCTGTAGATGTCCATGAACTCGGCGGCTTCGGTCAGCGCCGTGCCGGTCATGCCCGCCAGCTTTGAATAGAGGCGGAAGTAATTCTGGAAGGTGATCGAGGCCAGGGTGACATTCTCGGGCTGGACCGCGGCATGTTCCTTGGCTTCCAGCGCTTGGTGAAGGCCCTCGGAATAGCGCCGGCCTTCCATCATGCGGCCGGTGAACTCGTCGATGATGATCACCTGGTCATTCTTGACGATATAATCCTTGTCCTTCTGGAACAGGGTGTGCGCCTTCAACGCCTGGTTCACATGGTGGACGACGGAGATATTCTCGGTGTCGTAGAGGTCACCCGTGGTCAGAAGGCCGGCAGCCCGCAAGAGCTGGGTCATTCGCTCGTTGCCCTGTTCGTTCAGAGAGACCTGGCGGGACTTTTCATCCAGGTCGTAATCGTCCCGGGCGAGCGAACCCATCACCGCGTCCACCGCCCTATACATCTCCGTCAGGTCCTCGGTGGGACCGGAGATGATCAGCGGTGTGCGAGCCTCGTCGATCAGGATCGAGTCCACTTCGTCGACGATGGCAAAGGCGTGGCCGCGCTGGGCCATGGTGTTCAGCGCGTATTTCATGTTGTCGCGCAGATAGTCGAAGCCGTATTCGTTGTTGGTGCCGTAGGTGATGTCGGCGCCATAGGCTTCGCGGCGTTCCTCGTCGGACAGGCCATGGACGATGCAGCCCACGCTCATTCCCAGGAAGCGGTAGATCTGGCCCATCCATTCGCTGTCGCGCTTGGCCAGATAGTCGTTGACCGTCACCACATGCACGCCGTCGCCGGCCAGCGCGTTCAGATAGGTGGGCAGGGTGGCGACCAGGGTCTTGCCTTCGCCGGTCTTCATTTCGGCGATGGCGCCCGAATGCAGCACCATGCCGCCCACCAGCTGGACGTCGAAATGGCGCTGGCCCAGCGTGCGCTTGGCGGCTTCGCGAACCACCGCGAACGCTTCCGGCAGAAGGTCGTCCAGCGACTCGTCCTTTGCCAGACGCTCGCGGAACAGAACGGTCTGGCCCCGCAGTTCCTCGTCCGACATGGGGGCGAAGCGCGGCTCCAGGGCATTGATCTTGGCGACCGTTGCCCACATGGGCCGAATCTTGCGCTCGTTGGCAGAGCCGAAAAGCTGTTTGGCGAGCGTGCTGAAACCCAGCATGAAATCCTCTTAGCCGCTTGATCCCAGGTCTGGATCCCGTGATGGGGCCGGTCTTTGGGGGGTCTGGCCCGGTCCGTGCGGACGGCCAGGTGCGCCGGAGACATAAGAACGCCCTATCTGCTTGTCAAATATGGCCCCTTGTCGAACATCGCCCCTTGCCAAGAGTGCCAATTCTTTGATGATCCGCGCCCGATCGCCCGCCAATCATCAGAGGAGGGCGGCACCTGTTGGGGGGATTCGATGCCAAAGACCAAAAGTGCGGCAAAAAGGCCGGCGAAAACCGCCAGAAGGCCGGTAAAGGCCAAGCCCGCCGCCTCGGCCAGGGCCGGGCGTGCGAAGTTGCCACCCGTTTCACCCCTGGCGCCCAGGAGCTTTGCCAAATTGCCGCCCCTGGCGGGGATACGGCTCGCCACGGTTGCGGCCGGGGTGCGCTACCAGCAGCGGACCGACGTGATGCTGGCCCTGCTTGCGCCTGGAACCCAGGTGGCGGGGGTCTTTACCACCTCCAGGACCGCCTCGGCACCGGTCCTGTGGTGCCGCGACAAGCTGAAGGGCGGCGAAGCGCGGGTGCTTGTGGTCAACAGCGGCAATGCCAATGCCTTTACCGGCCGTGCCGGGATGGAAGGCGTGCGCGAGATCGCGGAAGAGGCCGCGGCGGTCGCCAGCTGCCGGCCCGAGCAGGTGTTCATGGCTTCGACCGGGGTGATCGGCGAACCGCTGCCCGCCCACAAGATCACCGCGGTGCTGTCCGGCCTGGTGGAGCAGGGGGCGGCGGGCAACTGGCGCGCGGCGGCAGATGCCATCATGACCACCGATACCTATCCCAAGTTGGCGACCCAGACCGCGATGATCGACGGCCACAAGGTAACCATCAACGGCATCGCCAAGGGTTCGGGCATGATCGCCCCCGACATGGCGACGATGCTGTCCTTCGTCTTCACCGACGCCAAGCTGCCCGCCGCCGTGCTGCAGGAGTGCCTGGACGCGGGGGTTGGCCCGTCCTTCAACGCCATTACCGTGGATTCGGACACCTCCACCAGCGACACGCTGATGCTGTTCGCCACGGGAAAGGGGGCAAGGCATGCGCCCGTCGACAAGGCCACCGACAAGCGGCTGAACGACTTCCGCAACAAGCTGAACGCGCTGCTGCTGGACCTGGCCCTGCAGGTGGTCAAGGACGGAGAGGGGGCTCAGAAGCTGATCCGCATCGATGTGACCGGCGCGGAAAGCGATGCCTCGGCCAAGCGCATTGCGCTCTCGATCGCCAATTCGCCGCTGGTCAAGACCGCCATCGCCGGCAATGACGCCAACTGGGGCCGGGTGGTGATGGCGGTAGGCAAGGCGGGCGAGCCGGCCGATCGGGACAGGCTGACGATCAGATTCGGCGCAAATGTGGTGGCCGAGAAAGGCATGCGTGCGGCGAAATACAGCGAAGCGGCGGCCACGCGGGCGGTATCGGGCCGGGAGGTGGAAATTGCGGTCGATCTCGGACTGGGCAAGGGCAAAAGCAGGGTTTGGACCTGCGACCTGACGCACGGCTATATCGACATCAATGGTTCGTATCGCAGCTAGCCTAAGCGAAGGCTTGCGGCTTGGCTCGAGTCGTATCAGAAGGACATCTCTGCGCGGCAGGCTCTCATTACACGATGGACATCTATCTGCCCATAGCCCAGTTGTCGGTAAACTGGGTCGTCATCCTGGCCATGGGAACCACGGCGGGCTTCCTGTCGGGCATGTTGGGCGTCTCCGGCGGTTTCATCATGACACCGCTGCTGATCTTCTACGGCATCCCATCGGGCGTTGCGGTCGCCACCCAGGCCAGTCCCATCTCGGCGGCGGCACTGGTCGGCGCGCTGGCCAAAAGCGCGCGCGACAGCGTCGATTTCAAGATGGGCTTCATCCTTCTGATCGGCGGCATCGTCGGCTCCTATGTCGGTGTGGACATCTTCAGTTACCTGCAGCGGCTGGGTCAGATCGATTTCGTGGTCAAGTTCAGCTACGTGCTGCTGCTGGGCTCGGTCGGTTCCCTGATGCTGGTGGAAAGCGCGCAGGCCTATCTGGCCGCCAGGCGCGGCGCGCCCTTGCCATCCCATGCCGCGGGCCGGCACAACTGGGTTCACAGGCTGCCGTTCAAGATGCGTTTCCGCGCCTCACGCCTCTATGTGAGCGCCATACCCATCGTGGTGCTGGGATTCCTGGTGGGCATCATGACGGCGATTCTGGGCACTGGCGGCGCCTTCCTGCTGGTGCCGGCCAAGATCTACCTCTTGCGCATGCGCACCACACTGGCGGTCGGCACCTCGCAATTCCAGATGTGCATTGTCGCCTTCATAACCACCTTCACCCATGCGGTGACCGACCATACGGTCGACATCGTGCTGGGATTGATGCTGATCGTGGGCGGGGTGATCGGCGCGCAGATGGGAGTGCGGCTGGGGACCAGGATGCGCAGCGAGCAGCTTCGCATCGTTTTCGCGCTGCTGGTGCTGGCGATCGCCATCCAGCTCGTGATCACGCTCGTGCGCACACCGACGGATATTTATACCCTGGTGCTGCATTAGGCGGTCCTTGGCCGCCCCCAAAGGAATTTGCCGTGGCGTGCCCGATCAGACCAGAGCTGCGTCCAGCGTAATTTCGCAGTTCAGCACTTTCGACACCGGACAGCCCTTTTCGGCCATGGCCGCCAGTTCCTTGAATTTGGCGTCATCGATGCCGGGAATTTTCGCCCGCAGCGTCAGTTGCGATTTGGTGATGGCGAAGCCGTCACCCTGCTTGACCAGGCTGATCTCGGCCCTGGTATCCATCTGTTCGGCGGTGAAGCCCGCTTCGCCCAGGATCAGCGACAGCGCCATGGTGAAGCACCCGGCATGCGCGGCGCCGATCAGTTCTTCCGGGTTGGTGCCGGGCTTGCCCTCGAACCGGCTGGCGAAACCGTAGGGATAATTGTCCAGCGCGCCGCTCTTGGTGGAAATCGCGCCCTTGCCGTCCTTCAGGCCGCCCTTCCACATCGCTGTTCCGAATGTCGTCATCTTCTGCTCCTTCCCGGTTGCGGTACGTGCAATAAGCCCCGCCATGGGGCAGGATTGCGGTTCACAAGGTTAGCGCAATCGCGCGCCCAATTAACCACGCCCCTTAATAGGACATTAGCCGCGTGACGACATGATGACCCAGCCGTACAAGCTAACATTGGTTGTTGCGGCGGCTTTGGTGGATCCCGACGGCCGGGTGTTGATCGCCCAGCGGCCCGAAGGAAAGGCGATGGCGGGTTTATGGGAATTTCCAGGCGGCAAATTGGAGGCCGGCGAACGGCCCGAGGATGCGCTGATCCGCGAACTGGCGGAGGAGCTCGACATTGCCGTGCGCGAACCCTGCCTGGCGCCCTTCACCTTCGCCTCGCATTCCTACGAGAATTTTCACCTGCTCATGCCTCTGTATGTCTGCCGGCGTTGGGACGGCATACCGGTTGCACGCCATCACGCGGCCCTGAAATGGATCAGGCCCAGAGATTTGATGAGGGAGCCATGCGCCTATCCCATGCCCGCGGCCGATTTGCCGCTGCTTCCGATGCTGCGCGATCTGCTCTGACGCGCTTTTGCACCGACCGTGGCGGCGCCACGGCCATCGAGTATGCGCTTATCGCCAGCCTGATATCGATCATGATCGTGGCCGGCGCCACTTCGATCGGCAGCTCCCTGAAAGACATTTTCACGTCGCTTTCGGGAAGCGTGAAATAACTTCTTCCCGTGTGCCCAGGGCATCGGCCAGGCGCGCCCTTGCGCTGCCGGGCTTGAGCGGCTGCTGCTGGCATTCATGCGGCGCCCATCCCGTCAGATAGAGCGTATCGAAGCTGGCCCGCAGCCGGCCGTCTGCGGCGCCATGCCTGGCGCCATAGGCGGACAGCATCGCCGCCAGCGTGTCGCGCCGCAATGGCATGCGGCTGCGCTGGGCCAGCACATTGGTGAAACCGTGGGCGCGCAGGTCGCGCACCAGGGAAACAAAATCGCCGTAGCGCGCGACCAGCCGCTCGACATCGGCGACGGGCAGGGCAAAGCCCGCCCGCTGCAGAAGCGCGCCGGCATCGCGCACATCGACAAAGGGCGAGACGCGGGGACTGATGCCGCCCCGGGTGGCGCTCTCGCCATGGGCAAATGCGTCGCGCAGCTCGCTCAGCGTGCCGCCGCCCAGCAGTGCCGCCAGGAAGAGACCGTCGGGCTTCAGGGCCCTGCGAAGCTGGACCAGCGCCCCGGGCAGGTCGTTGATCGCCTGCAACGAGAACAGGCTGACAGCCAGGTTGTATTGGCCCGGCGGATACCGAAGTTCCTCGCCGGGGCCAAATCGCGCGACGTCCCAGTCCCGGGCGAATCCGGCCAGCGCCGGCGGCACTGCATCCCCAAGCCACAGCCCGCGTTCGAAGCGGCGCGTCACCGCGCCCAGCCGGTCGGCCAGGCCCTCGATGGCGGCGTCCTCCAGAAAGCGGTCGCCGCCCAGGCGCCGTGCACGGTCGGCCGCGCGGGCGGCAGCGGCGGGATCGAACAGCTGGGGAAGCTCAGTGGACATGGTGCAAGACTTATCGCCATCACGGGCCGCCATGCTAGCCTTGGGGCATGATGGCATGGGGCAACTGGCGCGCGGGCGTTCTGGATCTTCTGTTTCCTCCGCTCTGCATGGCCTGCCGCACGCCGGTAGCCGAGCCCGGCCTGTGCGTCGCCTGTTGGAACGCTGTTACTTTTCTGGAAGGGCCGGCCTGCGCCTGTTGCGGCCTGCCGTTTCCGGTGGACCTGGGCGAGGGGAATTTCTGTGCCGCCTGCCTGGCGCGGCCACCCGCCTTCGACAGTGCCCGCGCCATCCTTGCCTATGACGAAAACAGCCGCGGCGCGATCCTGGCGCTGAAACATGCGGACAGGCTCGACCTGGTGCCCGGCTTTGCCCGCTGGCTGGCCAGGGCGGGGCGCTCCGCCCTGTCGCGCAGCGAGGTGATCGTGCCGGTGCCGCTGCACCGGTTCCGCCTGTGGCGGCGGCGCTACAACCAGGCGGCCGAGCTGGCCCGGCGGCTGGGACGCCAGCACGGGATCGGCGTGGAACCCGCTGCCCTGATCCGCACCCGGCCCACCGAAAGCCAGGGTGCCATGGCCTCGGCCCGGGCACGGCGGCGCAATGTGCTGGGCGCCTTCAGGGTTCCCGATCCGGGCACGGTTGCGGGACGGCGGGTACTGCTGGTCGATGATGTGATGACCACCGGCGCCACCGCGGAAGCCTGTGCCCGGGCACTGCGCCGGGCGGGCGCCGCGGAGGTTCATGTGCTGGCCCTGGCGCGCGTTGTCCGCGCAACCGACATGCCTATATAAGCGATACCGTATCGCCCACTTCGAGTCTGATGAAAACCGTCCGCATTTATACCACGCCCATCTGCCCCTATTGCGTGCGCGCCAAGGCGCTGTTGAAGAAGAAGGGGATCGAGCCTCAGGAGATCGACGTCTTCATGGACATCGATGCGCGGCGCGACATGGAAGAGAAAAGCGGCGGCGCCCGCAGCGTGCCGCAGATTTTCATCGGCGAGACGCATGTAGGCGGCTGCGACGAACTCTATGCGCTGGAGCAGGCCGGAAAGCTCGATACCCTTCTGGCCTGACGGCGGTTTCTCCCGCGGGGGGCGTCTGGACAAAGCCGCCGCCCGGCTCGAATAATGACGGGCATTTCAAGCCCCGAAAAAACGCCAGGAGAGGATAGCCATGAAAAAGATACTGCTCGCCGCCGCCGCCCTTTGCATTGCTGCGCCCGCGATGGCGCAGATGAATCCCGCCCCCACCATTGCGCCCGCTCCCACGCCCGACGAAATGAAGATGCCGCGCCCGGCGCGCGCCCACGGCATACCGGTCGCATTGGCCATCGAGGGTGCGGTGGAAGCCAACCGCGTCTGCCTGGGCAATACCTACAAGACCACCGCCATGATCACCGACAGCGCCGGCGTGCCGATCGTGATGATCGCTAATGACGGCGCCGCCGCCATCACCCAGCGCATCGCCATGAGCAAGGCCCAGGCGGTGTTGAAGTACCACATGACCAGCGGCGAGGTGGCCAACAAGGCCAAGACCGACAGCGCGTTGGCGGCCGAGATCAAGGCCAATCCCCAGATCGAGACCGCGCGCCAGGGCGCCATCCCGATCATGGCCGGCGGCCAGATGGTCGGCATCTTCGCCGTCTCCGGCGCGCCCGGCGGCGACAAGGACGAGGTCTGTGCCCGCGCGGGGTTGGCCAAGATACAGGACCGAGTCCAGTAAGGATCGCATGTGACGGCATTCCGGGCGGCCTGCATCCAGACACGCGCCAGCGACGATGTGGCGGAGAATATCCGCGAGGTCGGAAAGCTGGTGCGGGAGGCCGCCGCCCGGGGCGCACATTTCATCGCTACCCCGGAAAACGCCACCCTGATGGCGGCCAATGCGCCGGCCAAGCTGGCGCGCAGCTTTCCCGAGGCTGAAGACCCCGCGCTGCCCGCCTTTTCGGACCTGGCGCGCGAACTGAAGATCTGGCTTTCGCTGGGCTCCATCGCCACGCGGCTGGACGCGGAAAAAACCGCCAACCGCAGTTTTCTGTTCTCGCCGGACGGCGGGATCGCCGCACGCTACAACAAGATTCATCTGTTCGACGTCGAAGTGGCCGAGGGTGAGACGTATCGCGAATCCGCCACCGTCACCGGCGGCGACCGGGCGGTTCTGGCCGACACCCCCTGGGGCAGGATGGGGCTGACGGTCTGTTACGACATCCGCTTTCCGCATCTTTATCGCCGGCTGGCGCTGGCGGGTGCCTTTGCCTTCACCATTCCATCGGCCTTTACGGTCCCCACCGGCCAGGCGCACTGGCATGTGCTGCTGCGTGCCCGGGCCATCGAGAATGGCGCTTTCGTCATTGCTCCTGCCCAGGGCGGCGCCCATGCGGGAGGGCGCCGGACCTATGGACACAGCCTGATCGTGGGTCCCTGGGGCGAGGTGCTGGCAGAATCACCCGGCGACGAACCGGGTGTCATCCTGGCCGGCATAGACCCGCTTCAGTCGGCGCGTGCCCGGGCGCGCATGCCCAGCCTGACCCAGGACCGGCCCTTTGACGGTCCGTAACCCATACCCATAGTCGGGTCTTGCCAAGCGCGGGCTCCGGCTCCATTTTCGTGCTTCAGCCTGGGGGCAGGCTGGCTGGAGCAGGGTCGTGATCACGTACAACTTGCGTTGCCACAAGGGGCACGAATTCGAAGCATGGTTCCGCGACAGCGGCACCTATGATGTGCAGGCCGCGTCCGGCCACATCAGCTGTCCGCACTGCAGTTCGGCGCGGGTCCAGAAGGCGATCATGGCGCCGGCCGTGGCGGGTACCAAGAAATCGCGCAAGCCGGCGCAGGATGCGCGCCAGATGCGCCAGTTCATGACGGGCCTGCGCAAGTATGTGCAGGAGAACGCCGACTATGTCGGCCCCGGCTTCGCCGAGGAAGCCCGCAAGATCCACTATGGCGAGACGCCGAACCGGCACATCTATGGCGAAGCCACGGTCAAGGAAGCCCGCGAACTGGTCGAGGAAGGCGTCGATGTGGCACCCCTTCCGCCCGATCCGGAGGCCGCGAACTGAAAAGCCGGCCGCCCCCTGTTTCGGCAGGTCGATCGGTGGTGACGTCACTGCTGCGATACCAGCCGATCTGGTCGGCCACCGCGCTATCGCGGATTTGCGACAGCCGCGTTCGTTACATCTTTTCTTTGATGCCGGCCTTCAGCAGCCACCAGTTCACCGGATAGCTGACGGCAAATCCCGCGAGCATGGCGACCTGCATGGCGAACCAGAATTCCACGGAGTCGGCCGTGGTCCGGCCAATGCCGAACTGCACGATTGCCATCACCCCATACATCCCCGCCTGCCAGGCGACCAGCGACAGCGTGTCGGCTTTCAGCGCGGCGACGATCCCGTCCCTCGGCCCCAGCCCCCGCATGGGCGCGATGGAGAAGTACTGAAAGGCGATGCCCAGCAGGAATGCCAGCACGAAATCCAGAGTCCAGCCGGCAAAGATGGGCTCATTCCAGAGCGTTGCCAGCCCGAACCAGTAAAGGACGGGCGGCGCCACCAGAATCAGGCTTTCGGCGATCAGGTCGCCCAGGCTGCAGCCGGCGCCGCAATGGCAGGCCGCCACCGAAACCATCAGGGGGAAGGGTGCCTGGCCATATGCATAGGCACCGTGGCGGCGGTGCAGCCAGATGGCCAGTGGGCCGCCGAACAGGCCGACCAGCGGCCATACCCAATTCATGATGGCCATCTTCCCGGGTCGCCGCCAGACCGCGAAAGCCAGCACCAGCCCGCTGGCGAGGCCACTGCCGATGGACAGGCTCATGAGGAAATGGAGCCACTGTGGAATCATGCCCCCCTAACGCCGCCGCGCGATGATCGGTGCCGTGGTCAGCGCCGCGCCACCACCATGTAGTTGACGTCCACATCGTCCGAAAGATGCCAGTCCCAGGCAAGGGGATTGAAAGAAACACCTTGTGTTTTCAATATCATGAGGCCGCAGTCCTCAAGCATCTTCTTAAGCTGGTCAGGGGCGATGAACCGGTTCCAGTCATGGGTCCCGTGTGGAAGCCAGTTCAGCAGATACTCCGCCCCGATCTTGGCCAGGGCCAGGCTCTTGAGCGTCCGGTTGAGGGTGGCGACGAAGGTCAGGCCGCCTGGCTTCACCATGCCGGCGCAGGCCGCCAGATAGGCGCGGACATCCGCGACATGCTCCACCACCTCCATGTTCAGCACCAGGTCGAACTGACGGCCCTCGGCGGCCAGGGTCTCGGCGGTGGCCGCGCGGTAGTCAATCGCAAGCCCCGACTGGGCGGCATGGGCGCGGGCTGTGCCGACATTCTTCTCCGACGCATCCGCTCCGGTAACTGCGAAGCCGAGCCGGGCCATGGGTTCGGACAGAAGCCCGCCGCCGCAGCCGATGTCCAGCAGGGAAAGCCCCTCGAACGGGCGGATGCTTCTGGGATCGCGCCCGAAATGGGTCGCCGCCTCATTCCGGATGAAGGACAGCCGGACGGGGTTGAATTTGTGCAGCGGCGCGAACTTTCCCGCCGGGTCCCACCATTGGGCCGCCAGGGCCGAGAATTTGGCAACCTCGGCGGGATCTACGCTTCCATGCTGTGAATTGGCGTTCTGGGTCGGAATGGTTGCGGTCATCTCGGGGTTGAGCATAGGTGCGGCCTTGTCTATGTAGGCCGCCGTCAAATCCGGGGCAAACATGGCAACGATTGCGATGAAATTCGGCGGCACCTCGGTGGCCGACCTGGAGCGCATCCGCCATGTCGCGTCCCTGGTCAAGCGCGAGGTCGAGCGCGGCAACAAGGTTGCCGTGGTGGTCAGCGCCATGGCGGGCGAGACCAACAAGCTGGTCGCCTGGACGAACGAGGCGGCCCGCCCGCTGGTTCAGGACGGCTCCAACCGCATCCCGGCTGCAATCCCGGACCAGCGCGAATACGATGTCGTGGTCGCCGCGGGGGAGCAGGTGACCTGCGGCCTTCTGGCCATCGCGCTGAACGCCATGGGGGTGAAAGCGCGTTCCTGGCTGGGGTGGCAGGTTCCGATCGAGACCTCCGCCATGCATGGCTCGGCCCGCATCGAGGCTGTTCCTGCCGCCGACATGAAGGCCCGCGTCGCTGCCGGCGAGGTGGCCGTGGTCGCCGGTTTCCAGGGTGTCGCGCCGGGAAGCCGTATCTCGACCCTGGGCCGGGGCGGTTCGGACACCAGCGCGGTCGCGGTGGCGGCCGGCATCGGCGCGGACCGCTGCGACATCTACACCGACGTGGACGGGGTCTACACCACCGACCCGCGCATCGTTTCCAAGGCCCGGCGTCTTGAAAAAATCTCCTTCGAGGAGATGCTGGAGATGGCCTCGCTGGGCGCCAAGGTGCTGCAGACTCGCTCGGTCGAAATCGCCAAGCTGCACCGGGTACCCACCCGCGTTCTTTCGACCTTCACGCCCGATGTGGGCGGTACCCTGCTTTGCGACGAGGAAGACATCGTGGAAAAGAAACCGGTCACCGGCATCGCCTACAGCCGCGACGAGGCCAAGATCACCCTGCACAAGATACCCGACCGTCCCGGCGTGGCGGCGGCCATCTTCGGGCCCCTGGCCGATTCCGGCGTCAATGTGGACATGATCGTCCAGAACGTGTCGGAAGATAACAAGAAGACCGACCTGACCTTTACCGTGCCGCGCGGCGACCTGGCCAAGGCACTGGCCGCGCTGGAAAAGCACGCGAGCGAGATCGGCTATCGCGACATCACCCACGATTCCAACGTCGCCAAGGTGTCGATCATCGGCATCGGCATGCGCACCCATGCGGGCGTCGCCCAGACCATGTTCTCGACCCTGCACGACAAGGGGATCAACATCCAGGTGATCTCGACCTCCGAGATCAAGGTCAGCGTGCTGATCGCCGAGGAGTATGTCGAGCTGGCGGTGCGCGCCCTGCATTCCGCCTACGAGCTGGACGCTGCCTAGTCGCGATGTGGTGACCTGCGAAAGCAGGCCGCCCAGGTGACGCCGGTGCCGGTTTGGCCCGGTCATGTTCTTCGCTATTGTGTTCTGCGTTCAACGGAATGGCCCGCAGCCGGCGGGCCATGACAAAGAGGGTTTGATCAGGACATGTCTCCGGGTGGTCCGCGCCTTCTCCTACGCCGCCTGCGCGAGATCATGGCGGAGCAGACATCCGCCCAGATGCGGCTGGACAAGCTGGTCACCGTGATCGCTTCCAATATGGTGGCCGAGGTCTGCTCGATCTATCTGCGCCGGGCGGGCAAGGTGCTGGAACTTTTCGCCACCGAGGGCCTGAACCCGACCGCCGTCCACGCCACCCGCCTCAAGGAGGGCGAGGGCCTGGTGGGCCTGGTCGGCGAAACCGCCGAGGCGGTCAACCTGTCGGACGCTCCCGCCGACCCCCATTTCAGCTACCGCCCGGAAACCGGCGAAGACCCCTTCAAGTCCTTCCTGGGCGTGCCGATCGTTCGCGGCGGCCAGGTGTTCGGTGTGCTCACCGTCCAGAACAAGGCCGAGCGCATCTATGCCGAGGAAGAGGTCGAGGCGCTGCAAACCGTCGCCATGGTGCTGGCCGAGGTGGTGGCCCAGGGCGGCTTTTTCAACATTTCCGAGTTGGACGAGCCGGAGCTGCGCGTCGACCGGCCGCGCAAATTCATGGGTGAGGGGCTCTCCGAAGGCGTCGCCGTCGGCCATGTCGTGCTGCACGAGCCGCGTGTGAAGGTCGAGCGCATGATCGCCGACAATCCGGTCGAGGAACTCAAGCGGCTTGAAGATGCGATCAACGCGCTGCGCCTGTCGGTGGATGAGATGCTCTCCTCCAGCGAACTGGACCTGACCGGCGAGGGGCGCGAGGTGATCGAGGCGTACCGCCTGTTCGCCTATGACCAGGGCTGGCGCCAGCGCATGCGCGACGCGGTGCGTACCGGCCTGACCGCCGAGGCCGCCGTCGAGCGCGTGCAGGACGAAACCCGCCTGCGCGTCCAGCGCCTGGGCGATCCCATCCTGCGCGAGCGCGCCCATGACCTGGACGATCTGGCCCGCCGGCTGCTGCGCCACCTGACCGGCGAGGATGTCGCCAACCGCAGCCTGCCCGAAGGGGCGGTGCTGATTGCGCGCGGCATGGGCCCGGCCGAACTGCTGGACTATGCCCGCGAGAAGCTTGTGGGCCTGGTGCTGGAGGAAGCGGCGGTCACCAGCCATGTCTCCATCGTGGCCCGCTCCATGGGCTTGCCCCTGGTCGCCTCGCTGGAGGGCATTGCCGACAGCGCCCGCGGCGGCGACGCCATCGCGGTGGACGGCGAGACGGGCGAGGTCCACCTGCGCCCCGCCGGCGAAATCGTCCAGGCCTTCGAGGCCAAGCGCGCCCTGCGCGCCCAGGCCCAGGCCCGTTTCGCCGCGGTGCGCGACCTTCCAGCCGTCACGCGCGATGGTGTCGCCATCCGCCTGATGATGAACGCCGGCCTGGAATTCGACATGCCCCAGCTGGTCCAGTCGGGCGCGGACGGCATCGGCCTGTTCCGCACCGAACTGCAGTTCATGATCGGCGAAACCATGCCGCGCCTGGCCGACCAGGTGAAATTCTACAAGTCGATCCTGGATGCGGCGGGCGAGAAGCCGGTGGTGTTCCGCACCCTCGATCTGGGCGGCGACAAGGTGCTGCCCTATGCGCGCTGGGAGCGCGAGGAAAATCCCGCCCTGGGTTGGCGGGCCATCCGCATCGCGCTCGACCGGCCCGCGCTGCTGCGCTACCAGGTTCGCGCGCTGCTGATGGCGTCCATGGGGCGGACCCTGCGCATCCTTCTGCCCATGGTCAGCGACGTGGACGAGTTCAATCGCGCCCGCGCCCTGATTGACCGTGAGATCGAACGTTTCCGCCTTCTGGGCCAGGCCCGTCCCACCCAGGTGCTGGTGGGCGCCATGCTGGAGGTTCCGGCCCTTGCCTTCATGCTGCCACAGCTGATGCGCAGCGCCGACTTTGTCTCCATCGGCTCCAACGACCTGCTCAGCCTGGCTTTTGCCGTCGACCGCACCAATCCGCGTGTCTCCAGGCGGTACGACAATCTCAATCCCGCCTCGCTGACCCTGATCCGCCTGATCGTGCAGAGCGCCGCCGAGAATTCCGGCGATCTTTCACTGTGCGGGGAAATGGCCGGACGCCCCCTGGACGCCATGTCCCTCCTGGGCCTGGGCATCCGGGCGCTTTCCATGCAACCGGGCCAGATCGGACCCATCAAGATGATGATCCGCAGCCTGCACCTGGGGGAGGTGTCGGCCTTCGTCGACCGGCTGTGCGGGCGGACCGACCATTCGCTGCGGACCCGGCTGTCGGCCTTCGCGGCGGAGCGCGGAATTGTCCTGAAATAGGCCGAAAAGCGGGGATTCTGCTTTTTTGCGGTGCAGCGGTTGTGAGAAGGTCTTGCAATCGGATAGAATTGTCTGGACAGGCGGTTAGCCGCGCCGTGGGGGGTGGGGCGGCACCCGCGGCATCGTGCCATCGAAGAAGCAGATGACCAACCCGACGCAGATTGCCATGGAAAATGACGGCGGCCCCGACAATGCGAATGCCCGCCGCCGTATCCACTTGCGCGAAATTTCGAGGGAGGCGGATTCGCCGCTGGATTCGGTAGGCCAGGACCTGCGCGCCGCCCGCCTGCGCCGCGGAGATGAAATCGCCGCCGTCTCCCGCGCCCTGAAGATTCGCAAGGATCATCTGGAGGCCCTTGAAGAAGACCGGCCGGAAGACTTGCCGGGCCGCACCTATGCCTTGGGCTTTGTTCGGTCCTATGCCCAGTATCTGGGCCTGGACGCCAATGAACTGACCGAGCGCTACAAGCACGACATGACCGGCCGTACCGAAGATTCGGTGCAGCCTATCGCCCCCATCCACCAGGACGATCGGCGCCTTCCCCAGGGCTGGATCATAGTCGGGGCCATCCTGGTGCTGCTGCTGGGCTATGGCGCCTGGCACCTGTTGTCCGGCCGCGGCGACAACGGCCAGGCCGTGCCGCCCGCACCCGCACTCAGCCCGGCCAAGCCATCGACTCCCAAGCCCATCGTGGTGCCGATGCAGAACACGGTTCCGTCTTCGGCCGCGGGCGCGACCCAGGATGAATCGCTGCCCAGCACCGAAGCGATGCCGGCGCCCGCTGCCGGCCCCCAGACGCCCGCCACGCGGATCAGCAGCCCGATGCCCAGCCATCCGCAGGTCGATACCGGAATCGAGCCGGACGCAACCAGCAGCGGCCCGGCGGTCGCGCCCGCCGCAGGCCAGGTCTATGGCCAGCAGAATGCCGACCCCCGGGTGATCCTGCGTGCCCTTGGGCCCACCCGCGTGACCGTGCGCGGGCCCGGCGGGATGCTCTTCATCAATCGCGATCTTGAACCCGGCGACGTTTATCGCGTGCCCAACCTGACCGGCCTGAGCCTTGCAGTCGCCGACGCCGGCGCTGTCGAGGTGGATCTTGACGGCGAGGCGCTGGGCCGTGCGGGACGGCCCGCCCAGGTTGTGGGCCAGATGTCACTGGAGCCCCAGTCGCTGATGGACCGTTTTCACAGGCAATAAGGAATTCGTATGAGCGTTCGTGCCTATCGCGATATCCATCGCCGCGCTGCGCGCCAGATCATGGTCGGCAAGGTTCCGGTCGGCGGTGATGCCCCGATCACCGTCCAGACCATGACCAACACCATCACCGGCGACGCCAGGGCGACCATCGATCAGATCCGCCGCATCGAGGAGGCGGGCGCCGACATCGTGCGCGTCTCCTGCCCCGACGAGGATGCGACGAAGGCCATGAAGGCCATCACCAGGGCCAGCAATATCCCGGTCGTCGCCGATATCCATTTCCACTATAAGCGCGCCATCGAGGCGGCGGTGAACGGTGCGGCCTGCCTGCGCATCAATCCGGGCAATATCGGATCGCCCGCCCGCGTCAAGGAAGTCGTGCAGGCGGCCAAGGACCATGGCTGTTCCATGCGCATCGGCGTCAACGCCGGATCGTTGGAGCCGGACCTTCTGGAAAAATACGGTGAACCCTGTCCCGAGGCGATGGTCGAGAGCGCGCTGAACCACGCCCGCATCCTCGATGACCTGGATTTCCGCGAATACAAGATTTCGGTGAAGGCGTCCGACCCGTTCCTGGCGGTTGCCGCCTATCAGGCGCTGGCCGACGCCATCGACTGTCCACTGCATGTCGGCATCACTGAGGCCGGCGGCATGATTTCCGGCACCGTCAAATCCTCCATCGGCATGGGCATGCTGCTGTGGAGCGGCATCGGCGACACCATCCGCGTCTCGCTTTCCGCCGATCCGGTCGAGGAAGTACGCGTCGGCTTCGATATCCTGAAATCGCTGAACCTGCGCCATCGCGGCGTGAACATCGTGTCGTGCCCTTCCTGCGCCCGCCAGGGCTTCAACGTGATCGACACGGTCAAGACGCTGGAAGACCGGCTCAAGCACATCTCCACGCCGATGTCGCTGTCGATCATCGGCTGCGTGGTCAACGGCCCCGGCGAGGCGCGCGAGACCGATCTGGGCTTCACCGGCGGCGGCGCCGGCAAGGGCCATGGGCAGATCTACCTCAACGGCAAGCCGAGCTACCGGCTGGAGAACACCGACCTGGTCGAGCATATCGTGCAGCTTTGCGAGAAAAAGGCGGCCGAGATCGAGGCTGAACGCAACGGCGCCGCCGAGCCGCTGGAAGCCGCGCAGTAGCGACCCACATTGCATCGGGCAGCCGCGAGCCTTCGCGGCTGCCTTTTTGTTTGGACTGTCACCAGAGGACCGACGTGATCCCCGCCGCAAAACTCGACCGACTGCTGGACCGCTTCGCCGCCATCGAAAGCGAGATGGCCTCGGGCGTGGCGGGCGACGCCTTCGTCAAGCTGTCGCGCGAGCACGCCGAGCTGGCGCCGGTGATCGAGACCGTGCGTGCCTGGCGCGCGGCCCAGTCCGACTTGAAGGGCGCCGAAGCACTGATCGCCGACCCTGCCACCGACAGCGAGATGCGGTCGATGGCGGAAGAAGAGCGCGCCGAACTGAAGGAACGGCTGGAAGGGCTCGAGCACGACCTGCGCATCGCCCTGTTGCCGCGCGACGCGGCGGACGACTCGTCCGCCATGGTGGAAATCCGCGCCGGCACGGGCGGCGACGAAGCCGCATTGTTCGCGGGTGACCTTCTGGGTATGTATCAGCGCTATTGCCAGCTTCAGGGCTGGAAAACCGAAATCCTGTCGCTGTCGGAAAGCGACCTGGGCGGCTTCAAGGAAGCCATGCTGGAGGTCGAGGGCCGCGGCGCATATGCGAAACTGAAGTTCGAAAGCGGCGTCCATCGGGTCCAGCGCGTTCCCGAGACCGAGAACCAGGGCCGCATTCACACCAGTGCCGCCACTGTCGCCGTGCTGCCGGAAGCCGAAGACGTGGATGTGGAGATCAACGAAAAGGACCTGCGCATCGATACCTATCGCGCCCAGGGCGCGGGCGGCCAGCACGTCAACAAGACCGACAGCGCGGTGCGCATCACCCATATCCCCACCGGCACCGTGGTGGCGATGCAGGAGGAAAAGTCCCAGCACAAGAACCGCGCCAAGGCGATGATGCTGCTGAAGGCGAAGATCTACGACGCCGAACGGCGGCGGCTGGACAGCGCCCGCGCCTCCGAGCGCAAGACGCTGGTGGGTTCGGGCGACCGCAGCGAGCGCATCCGCACCTACAATTTCCCGCAGGGCCGTGTCACCGACCACCGCATCAACCTGACGCTTTACAACCTGCCGCGCATCATCGCGGGTGACGCGCTGGGCGAGATCATCGACGCCCTGGTCGCCCAGGACCAGGCCGACCGCCTGGCCGAATATGAGGCAGAGCAGGCGTGACGTTCGACGAAGCGGTGGGACGGCTGGCGGCGGCGGGCATCGACAATCCCCGGGCCGAGGCGCGGCTGCTTCTGGCCCACGCCCTGGGCATCGGCCGCGATGCCACCCTGACCGCGCCACCGCCGACGCCGCGTCAGGCGGCAGCTTTCGATGCCCTCATCGCCCGGCGGGCGGCGCGCGAGCCCCTGGCCTATATCACTGGCCACAAGGAATTCTGGAGCCTGGATTTCGCCGTCGGCCCCGGCGTGCTGGTGCCGCGCCCCGATACCGAGACGCTGATTGAGGAAGCCATCCGGCTCCATCCCGACCGCGCTCTGCCGCTGGCCATTGCCGACCTTGGTACCGGCTCGGGCGCCATTCTGATCGCGGCACTGAAGGAATTCCCCAACGCCACCGGTATCGGCTTTGAATCCTCCCCGCACGCCCATGCCTGGGCCCGCGCCAACGCTGAAGCGCTGGTTCCGGGCCGTGCCGAAATCCGCCTGGCCGACTGGTCGGCCGCGGACGGCCAATTCGACCTGGTCTTCTCCAACCCGCCCTATATCCCGTCTGCCGAGATCGCCACGCTGGAGGCAGAGGTGCGGGTTTACGAGCCCCGCGCGGCGCTGGATGGGGGGACCGATGGCAGGGATGCCTACCGGGCACTGGGCAGGCTCCTGCCGGGCCTGCTGAAGAAAAGCGGCCACGCGGTGCTGGAACTGGGCGCAGGCCAGGCGGGCACCGTGGAACTTCTGTTCCCCCACCTTCGACCGATCCGCGTTGCACCCGACCTGGCGGGCATCGCTCGCGCCCTGGTTCTCCAAAAGCCTTGAAAATTCGACAGGAATCCGCCCTTGGAAACTCGGGCCCAATCCGCTACCTTCCCAAGGATCGTGAGATTCCGCCTGCGTCGCTTCAAAGGAGCGGATGCGCGGGAAGGGCCGGCAGCAAAGGCCGCCGGGCAGGGGACCGTCAAAGCGAACCAGATGACCTGCTGACTGGCAGCGCTTTAAGGCGCCATGGCCATGGGCGGGGAAAGACAGTTTCGGAACCAGAGCAAGCAATGGGGCACAAGTGAATCGTTCACGCAGAGGCGGCCGCAAGCCCAAATATAGCGGTGGTGGCGGCGGCGGCGGCGGCGGCGGTAATGGCGGCGGCGGCTTCAATCCCAACCGCACCTATGACTCCAGCGGCCCGGAAGTGAAGATCCGCGGCTCGGCCAGCCATGTCTACGAGAAGTATCTGCAGTTGGCGCGCGACGCCAACTCCTCGGGCGACCGGGTGATGGCCGAGAATTATCTTCAGCATGCGGAACATTATTACCGCATCCTGGCGGCTACCGCGGCCCAGCAGGCGCAGTACCAGGCCCAGCAGGCCCAGAACCGCGGCGGCACCCCAGCCGGGGAAGGAGGCCAGCCCGCTTCGCAGCCCCAAGGCGCCAGTGCCCCGTCCTTCTCGCTGAGCGAAGGTGCCACGGAAGAGGCCGGCCAAGAGGCCGAAGCTTCCTGACCGGGTTTGCGCGGCCGCAAGGCTGCGCCTAACCGCTTGTGTGAGCTTGGGACTTGCAGCCCCGGTTCCGCTTTCCCATATCTGCCGGAACGGTGCTTGAAAAAGACCGTATCTTAAGTCTGCGCCCATCCGGGGCAGGCGGGAGGCAATATGGATATCGAAAAGTTCACCGAGCGTTCGCGCGGTTTCATTCAGTCGGCCCAGTCGCTGGCCCTTCGCGAAGGCAATCAGCAATTCACGCCGGAGCATCTGCTCAAGGTCCTGATCGACGACGAAGAGGGCCTGGCCGCGCGGCTGATCAATGCCGCCGCCCCTGCTGTGGGTAATGTCGGCCGCGATGCCCAGGTCCGCCAGGGCGTGGAAGCGGCGCTCAAAAGGCTGCCCAAGGTCAGCGGCGGCTCCGGCCAGGTCTACCTGGCCCAGGAAACCGCGCGCCTTCTGGACAACGCCGAACAGATCGCCAAGAAGGCCGGCGACAGTTTCGTGACCGCCGAATATCTGCTCCTGGCGCTCGCCATGGCGTCCGGCACCGAAAGCGCGCGCATCCTGAAGGATGCCGGCGTCACCCCCGGCGGGCTCAATTCCGCCATCGCAGACCTGCGCAAGGGCCGAACCGCCGACAGCGCCACGGCGGAAAATGCTTATGACGCGCTTAAAAAGTATGCCCGCGACCTGACGGAACTTGCGCGCACCGGCAAGCTGGACCCGGTGATCGGCCGCGACGAGGAAATCCGCCGCACCATCCAGGTCCTGTCCCGCCGCACCAAGAACAATCCCGTGCTGATCGGCGAGCCGGGCGTTGGCAAGACCGCCATCGCGGAGGGGCTGGCGCTGCGCATCGTCAATGGCGATGTGCCCGAAAGCCTGCGTGACAGGAAGCTCATGGCGCTGGACATGGGCGCACTGATCGCCGGCGCCAAGTTCCGCGGCGAGTTCGAGGAGCGGCTGAAAGCCGTGCTGAACGAGGTGACATCGTCCAATGGCGAGATCATCCTGTTCATCGACGAGATGCACACCCTGGTCGGCGCCGGCAAGAGCGAGGGGGCGATGGATGCCTCGAACCTGATCAAGCCGGCCCTGGCGCGCGGCGAGCTGCACTGCGTCGGCGCCACCACGCTGGACGAATACCGCAAATATGTGGAGAAGGACGCCGCGCTGGCCCGCCGCTTCCAGGCGGTGTTCGTGGGCGAGCCGACGGTGGAGGATACCATCTCCATCCTGCGCGGCCTGAAGGAGAAATACGAACTCCATCACGGCGTGCGCATCACCGATTCCGCGCTGGTCGCGGCGGCGACCCTGTCCCATCGCTACATCACCGACCGGTTCCTGCCGGACAAGGCCATCGACCTGATGGACGAGGCATCGTCGCGCCTGCGCATGCAGATCGACTCCAAGCCCGAGGCGCTGGATGAACTGGATCGTCGGATCATCCAGCTCAAGATCGAGCGCGAGGCGCTGAAGAAGGAATCCGACAAGGCCTCGCGGGACCGGCTGTCGGCGCTGGAAAAAGAACTGGCCGATCTGGAGGACCAGTCCGCCACCCTCACTGCCAAATGGCTTGAGGAGAAGAAGGAAGTCGCCGACGTCCAGTCCCTGAAGGAAAAGCTCGACCAGGCCCGCAGCGAGGTGGAAGTGGCCCAGCGCAAGGGCGATTTCGCGAAGGCCGGCGAGCTGACCTATGGCGTGATCCCCGACCTGGAACGCAGGCTGAAAGAGATCGAGGAGAAGGAAAAGTCCGGCAACGCGCTGGCCGCGGAATCGGTGACGGCGGAGAACATCGCCCAGATCGTCTCCCGCTGGACCGGAATTCCCGTCGACAAGATGCTGGAAGGCGAACGCGAAAAGCTGCTCCATATGGAGACCGCGCTGGAACAGCGCGTGGTCGGCCAGAACGATGCGGTGCGCGCCATCTCCAACGCGGTGCGCCGCGCCCGTGCGGGGCTCCAGGATCCCAATCGGCCCATCGGCTCCTTCCTGTTCCTGGGCCCGACCGGCGTCGGCAAGACCGAATTGACCAAGGCGCTGGCCGCATTCCTGTTCGACGACGACACCGCCATGGTACGCATCGACATGAGCGAGTTCATGGAAAAGCACGCCGTTGCCCGCCTGATCGGTGCGCCGCCCGGCTATGTCGGCTATGAGGAGGGTGGCGTGCTGACCGAGGCTGTGCGCCGCCGTCCCTATCAGGTGATCCTGTTCGACGAGGTGGAGAAAGCTCACAGCGACGTATTCAATGTGTTGCTGCAGGTGCTGGATGACGGCCGCCTCACCGACGGCCAGGGTCGCACGGTGGACTTCAAGAACACGGTGATCATCCTGACGTCCAACCTGGGGACCGAATTTCTGGGAACAGGCGAGGACG
>ERZ778023.478-NODE-478-length-89602-cov-7.887054_pt1 | contig 89602 bp, 88 predicted proteins | sample MGYA00375753_ERZ778023 | MGnify/ENA primary metagenome ERZ778023 (study PRJEB29350, sample SAMN05389822) | bioreactor metagenome | isolation source: Ammonium sulfate bioreactor | place: South Africa: University of Cape Town | collected 2014-04-04 ... | reverse complement strand
GCGGGGTCCGAAGGACGGGCATGCGGCCAAGCGCGCCCAGTGGAGGAAGAAAAATCATTGGGTTAGCGGAGCGACTGCGACGCTCAACCCAGTGATTTTTCAGGTGAGGGGTGAATTGGGCCATGACCCCTCACCGGCAAAATCCAAGCACTTGGCTTGCTAACGCTTCACCAAGTGCAGGATTTTGCGTCCTCTCCCACAAGGGGAGAGGAGATGTGCGACGAATGTCGATTGGTCCCCGCCACCCCGCAGCCTGACCTCTTCACAACCGCGCTTATCGCAACAACCACCATGGCCGGGCGTCGCCACGCTGTCGCTAGCGACCCCAGACCATCCCTTGTTGGTCTTTGTTCCTCAGGACTATATTTTGATCGACAATATGACGAGGCCAGAGCCCGTTGTTCATGTGTTCGTTTGGGGCGTTGTGAAATATGAGGATGGCTTCGGAGTTGAGCGAACCACAAATTTTTGCCACCGCTATAGTTCGTCCAGTCATGAACGGGGGACCAACTGGACAACTACTGCGTTTGAGGCCCGGCCTGTCATAACGGAAGAGAAAGCCCGCTTTCATACCTTCGGAAACCGGGCTGACTGACGCCTGAGCACGCTCCAGCTTAGTCCCGAACATCTCGATTCTCCTGCGTGGGGTATCGCCGGGGGGCGCGAACGTGCGATTTCTGAAAGTCATTCCGGCTCGCCACCTTCGGGCGCGCGGCCCGCGCCGGCTCCGTGCAGCGGGGGGAGAGGCCGCACGGAGCCACCATGCGGCCGGACGGGGAGCGGGGCCGCGCGGTATGGCGAGGCGATCAGCCGGTGCTGGCGGCGATCACGTCTTCCATTTTCGCCAGCCCGTCACGCGTCGCCCCGGTGATGCATTCCCGGTGGCTGGTGATGGGCAAATACTGGCGGTACATGCGGTCGGCCCGCGCGCAGACATCCTGCGCGGCATCGCGGATGCGCTTTTCGAATTCGGCGATGTCGGCATCCCGCGTCAGGTCCAGCCCCGCATAACTCACGGGCCGGTCGACCGTGACACTGAAAACCTCCATCCGTCCCGGCTTGGACTCCAGGACCTTCTTCTTCACCAGGTAGGGCGCCACGACGGTGACCTCCTCCATTGGGCCGGACCGCTGGGCAAGGCAAAGGCCGCTGCTCAAAATCACGCCGGCGGCCGCGACAAGCGAAATCTTCGCAAATCTGGTTCCCATGATCTGATGTCCTTTCTTCACGCCACGCGCGGTTCAGCCGGTGGTGCTGGCCGTTATGACGTCTTCCATCTTTCCCAGCCCGTCACGGATCGCCATGCGGGTGCATTCGGTGCGGCTGGTGATGGGCTGGTAGTCGCGATACATGCGCTCCAGGTCCACGCAGCCTTCACGCGCGGCATTGCGGATGCGCTTCTCGAACTCCGAAATGTCGCCCTGGCGGCTCAGGTCGAGCCCCTTGTAGCTCACGGCACGCTGGACCGAGACGCTGAGGACCTGCATCTTTCCAGGCCTTTTCTCGACGGCCTTTTCGGTCACCAGATAGGGCGCCACCACCACGACTTCCTCCACCGGAAGCGGGGCGGCCATCGGCTCTCTTTGCTGGGCAAAGGTCACGCCGCCCGTCAGCAGAAGCCCGGCGGCTGCAAACAACGAAATCTTGGCCACTTGCATGATCTCATCTCCCTTTTTGCCCGTGAATTATGGTGAACCGCCGCCCGCCTGCGTTGATGCCGATCAAGCCGCCGGCCGTGGCGGAATTTTTTATGCGGGACAGGCGTTGCGTCGTCGCGCCAGACAGCGATGCGCCCAGGCCGAAAGACTTATCCCTACCGGCTTTCTGCGGTATAAGCGGCGATGATCTCCCAGAAGGCCCGCTACGCCCTGCGCGCCCTGCTCTATCTGGCCGCCCGCGGCGGCGACGAGCCGGTGCAGATCGCCGCGATCGCAAGCCACGAACACATCCCGCGCAAATTCCTGGAAGCCATCCTGGCCGAACTGCGAAAACCCGGCATCGTCAAAAGCCATCGTGGCCGCCATGGCGGCTACGCGCTGGGCCGCCCGGCCAAGGACATCAGCTTCGCCGACGTGCTGCGGGTGACCGACGGGCCGCTGGCGCTTTCGCCCTGCGTCAGCGTCATGGCCTATCAGAAGTGCGAGGACTGCTACGACGAGGCCGTCTGCGTCATCCGCAAGGCGCTGCTGGCCGCGCGCGACTCCACCGCCAGGATCCTGGAAGGCAGGGACCTGGCCACCGCCGCCGCGCAACTGAAGAAGGGCGGCGCGCTGTAGCTCCTTCTTCCCCCTCCCCTTGTGGGAGGGGGCGCGTCCCGCGGACGCGGGGGAGGGGTAATTTCCGTCGGCGGCCGCCCCGCCTTTCCGCAACCTTACAACTAATCCGCCTCCCCGCGCCGCCGTGCGACACTGGCCGCGATGCGTTGGAGCCGGCCGTGCCTGTCCACCCTTTATCCACCCGCCCCGCCGGGCCCCTGTCCAGCGGCTGTTGTCGCACAGGCATATCCGCCCGCGCGGCTGCAAGGCCCTGGGAGGCCCCGCAATTCCCGCAAAACCGGTGGGGCGCATAAGGGTGGGGGGTGATCAAAATTGCGGGCGAACAATTAAATTGCGCAAGGGCGGATTTATCCCTCGCCTGTCCGCGCGGATATCAGGACCGGGGGAAGGACAGGCCGGCCGCGCCCGGCCCCACGCTGACCTGGGGATCGGAGGGCGGGCTGGCGCCCGTCTGCTTCTCGCGTACCGCCACGCACTCCTGCACCAGCCGGCCCAGCAGGGCAAAGCCGTCGGCCATCGGCAGGGCGGAAAGGAAGCAGTCGTCGAAATAGGTATAGCGGTCCAGCGAGCCGCAGCCGAAGCTGGTGCGGTCGGGCCGGGCCGCGGTGATCACCACCCGGTTGGCGCCCGCGAGCGCGGGCACGAACTGGCCCGAGAAGCAGGCGCTCATCACGATCACGCTGGGCTTCTGCCCGCAGGCATTGTTCACGATCGTCGCCATCTGCTCGGGCGGCAGGATCGACTGGTCCACCACGATGCCGCCGGGCGTGCCGTGGGAGGTGAAATAGATCAAACAGCCGTCCGGCGCGCGGGCCGACAGGTCCCACAGCCCGTCGGCAAAGCCGCCGATCGCGGTCTTGTGCGAGGCGGCATCGGGATCGACCGAGAACTGGATCATGTTGGCGGGCGAGAAGCCGATCTTCCCGAAGGCCGTGGCCAGCTGCTTGCGGGCATTGTCGAACACCGCGCTGTAGCCGCCGTCATGGGCGTGGTCGTCGCCCGCCACGATGGCCACCGCCCACCGGGAGTAATCCGCAGCCAGCGCGGCGGACGGCGCCAGAAAGGCCGCCAAGGCGAGCCACAATGCCAGCAGGATGCGCGTCATCACCGTCCCCGGGTGAACCCGGCCACCAGCTCAATATGCGCCGACCAGAGAAATTGGTCTACGGGCTGGACCGGCCCCGGGGTGAAGCCTGCCCCCGCCAGGATCGCCGCGTCGCGCGCGAAGCTGGTGGCGTCGCAGGAGACATAGGCGATGGTCTGAACCTTCGAGGCCGCCAGCATTTTCGCCTGGGCTTGGGCTCCGGCCCGCGGCGGGTCCAGCACCACAGCGTCGAAGCGCGACAGTTCCAGGGCCGTCAGCGGCAGGCGGAACAAGTCGCGCACCTCGGTGGTGACGGGCTTGAGTTTCGGCGCCTTCGCCGCCGCTGCGAGCGCCGCCAGGGCGGGGGCGTCCTGCTCCACCGCATGGACCCTGGCGCCGCGTGCCAGCGGCAGGGTGAAGGTGCCGCAGCCGGCGAACAGGTCGGCGATGGTTTTGGCCCTTGCCGTGATGGCGGCGACCCGGGCCTGCAGCGCCGCCTCGCCCTCGGCGGTGGACTGCAGGAACGCATCGGGCGGCAACGCTACCGGTACTCCGCCCAGCGAGACGGTAGGGGTGGCAATCTCAAAAACCGTCTCGCCATTCATCACCAGACGAGCGATGCCGATGCCCGACAGGGTCTTCGACAGTTCGGCTGTCAGGTTGGGTGTCAGGTTGCGCTTCCAGCGGAAGGCGCAGTCAAAGCCGGTTTGGGTTTCGGTGACGTGCAGTTCGGCCGCCTCGCCCACGCCGAACTCCGCCTCCAGCCGGGCGCGCAAGGCGCCCACCAAGGCGAACAGGCCGGGGGTCAGTACCTCGCATTGGTGCATGTCAACGACGGTATGGGACCTGGCGGCGTGAAAACCGATATGCAGCCCTTGCGCCAGGCTTTTAATCTTGAATACCGCGCGGCGGCGGGTCTGGGGCGGCACAATAATCGGCGCCAGCACCTCGACCGCCACACCCGCCTTCGCCAGTGCGGTCTCGACCGCCGCCTTCTTGTGCGCGGCGTATTCCACCGCCGACAAATCTTGCAGCTCGCAGCCGCCACAGATACCGAAGTGGGTGCATGAGGTCATGGCCGGACTATAGGCTTATCCCCGGCGCACAGGTGCGCCGAATGGATTCCCGCTTTTGCGGGAATGACAGCACTGGATTGGTTAGGCCAGCTTGCCTGCCAAGTGCACGACCTCTGCGCCACGGCCAAGAGCCCGCAGGGCAGTACGAACAATGCCGTCGGCGTCCAGGCCCGCCTGGGCATACATCTTTTCCGGCGTATCGTGATCCTGGAAGACGTCCGGCAAGGTCATGGGTCGGATCTTCAGGCCACGATCGAGCAGGCCATCATGTGCCAGGAAGTGCATCACATGGGCGCCGAAGCCACCACTGCTGCCTTCTTCGATAGTGATCAAGACCTCATGCTCCTTCGCCAGGCGGCGCAGCAGCGCTGTATCCAAAGGCTTGGCGAAGCGTGCGTCGGCTATTGTCGGCGACAGGCCGTAACCGGCCATGCGCTCGGCCGCCAGCAGCACTTCCTTCATGCGGGTGCCGAAATTCACGATCGCGATGCCGGTGCCGTCGCGGATGATTCGACCCTTGCCGACCTCAAGGGGAATACCTTCGTCCGGGCGCGCGATGCCGATACCCTCGCCGCGCGGATAGCGGATGGCGCTGGGCCGGTCGTCAATCTGCGCCGCGGTGGCTACCATGTGCACCAGTTCGGCCTCGTCCGACGGCGCCATGATGACGAATTTGGGCAACGTCGCCAGATAGGCAATGTCGAAAGAGCCCGCATGGGTGGCTCCGTCCGCGCCCACCAGTCCTGCGCGGTCCATGGCGAAACGCACCGGCAGCGACTGGATCGCTACATCGTGCACCACCTGGTCATAGGCGCGCTGCAGGAATGTGGAATAGATGGCGCAGAACGGCTTCATACCTTCCGACGCAAGCCCGGCGGCAAAGGTTACGCCATGCTGTTCGGCGATGCCCACGTCGAAGGTGCGCTCGGGGAAGGCTTTCTGGAACAGGTCGACCCCAGTGCCCGACGGCATCGCAGCGGTGATGGCGACGATGCGCTCGTCCTTCTTCGCCTCCGCGATCAGGGCCTCGCCGAACACCTTCTGATAGGCCGGCGCCTTGGGTGTGGACTTGGCCTGTACGCCGGTCAGCACGGTGAACTTGGACACCGCATGCCATTTGTCGGCGGCAGCCTCGGCGGGGGCATAGCCCTTGCCCTTCTGGGTGACGACATGCACCAGAACCGGCCCGTTCATGCGGTCGCGCACGTTTTCCAGCACCGGGATCAGGTGATCCAGATTGTGGCCGTCGATGGGGCCGACATAAAAGAAGCCCATCTCCTCGAACAGGGTGCCGCCCATGGCCATGCCCCGGGCATATTCCTCGGTCCGCTGAGCGACCTTGAAAAGACCGCGCGGCAGAAGCTTTCGCGCCAATCTCTTGGCGATGTTGCGAATGCCCGTATAAGAACGCGACGAGACCAGCCGTGCCAGATAGGCGCTCATCGCGCCCACCGGCGGCGCGATCGACATGTCATTGTCGTTCAGGATCACGATCAACCGGCTCTTGTTGGCGCCGGCATTGTTCATGGCCTCATAGGCCATGCCTGCGCTCATCGAACCGTCACCGATGACGGCAATGACATTGTTGCCCTCGCCCTTCAGGTCGCGCGCCACCGCCATGCCCAGCCCCGCCGAGATGGAAGTCGAACTGTGTGCCGCGCCGAAGGGATCGTATTCGCTCTCGCTGCGCTTTGTGAATCCGGAGATCCCGCCGCCCTGACGCAGGGTGCGCATGCGCGCGCGCCGGCCCGTCAGGATCTTGTGGGGATAGGCCTGGTGGCCGACATCCCAGACCAGCCGATCGTGGGGCGTATCGAAAACATAGTGCAGTGCCGTGGTCAGTTCGACCACGCCGAGGCTGGAACCGAAATGGCCACCGGTGACCGAGACGATGTCGATCAGGTCGGTGCGCAACTCGTCGGCAAACTGGCGCAGCTGGGATTTGTCGAGCTTGCGCAGGTCGGCGGGTTCGTCAACCAGGTCGAGCAGCGGCGTCTTGGTATTGGGTATGTTCATGTCCAGAAAATCTCTCGCCCGCCTGTATAAATCAAGCCACTCAGGCCTCTGCCACCCGTTCCGATTGGGGACCGTCTTCGCCCAACACGATCTTTTCTAGGCGCCCTTCTGCTGATTTCAGCTTCTTCTCGCAATGGGTCTTTAGCGCCTGGCCGCGCTCATACAGGGCAATGGAATCCTCCAAGTCGACCTCGCCCTGCTCCAGGCGCGCGACGATTGCTTCCAGTTCCTTAAGGGCGCCTTCAAAGCTTAGTTCTTCGATGGCGGGGGATGGTTTGGGTGCGGGAATGACGACTCTCCAAGCAGTTTCGCAGTTTGGCAACGCACCGAGGACCGCAGCGGATAATCGCAAGTTTGAGGGGCTTAGACCAGCGCTGCAATTGCGAGCAGAGACATTTTACGTCACAAAATGAGCTCTCTACACAATAAAATGTTACGCAACTTTATGATGTGTTGCCATGATGTTACGGTTGCGGCACATGCGTCGCGCGTAGTTCGACCGGCGCCCGGCCATTCATGCCCGGAAAATCCGAAACACTCCCTTCCAGAGATCGAACTGCCGGCAGGTTCAACAGTGATTCGACACGGCCAAGGCCGCTGAGGCTCGCATCAATCCCGCCCATCATCCGCCTCAGTCCACCCAGAAGGCCAGTAGGCGCCGGATAGACCTTGAACACCATGCTGTCCAGCGGGACCTTGCCAAGGGTCGCAGCCTGGTTTGCGGCGGTCCAGAAGCCGCCCAGCGAATCCACCAACCCGTGGGCCTTGGCATCGCTACCGGACCAGACGCGACCCTTGGCGGCCTCGCGCACTTTCTCGAGCGGCAGCTTGCGCCCCGCCGCCACCTTGCGGGTGAAGTCATCATAGATCACGTCGGCCTGATGGTTGACGTTGGCCCATTGTTCGTCGGTGAAGGGCGCAAGCGGCGAATCCATCAGCGTGTTTCTGCCCACAGCCACCTGGTCGGCGCCGACGCCGACAAGCCCGATGGACTTGCCAAACGACACCTTGCCGGTCAGCACGCCAATCGATCCGGTGATCGTCGCGGGTTCGGCCACGATCCTGTTGGCGCTGGCCGAGATGTAATAGCCACCGGACGCGGCCACCGAGCCCATGGAAACCACCACCGGCTTGCCCGCGGTCTGAGCCGCCTTGACCGCATGCAATATCTGGTCGGACGCAGACACCGATCCCCCCGGCGAGTCCACGCGCAGTACGATGGCACGGATGCCCTTGTCTTTGGCGGCCTGTCGGATGGCATCGGAAAGGTCGTCGCTGGCAATGCCGCTGGTGCCGCCCAATAGCGAATTCTTGGCCGTGCCGTCGCGGATTTCTCCTGCCGCTTCGACTATGGCGATGTTGGCATCGGTGAATACCGGCTCGATCGCGCCCTGATAGTCTGCGAGCTTGACCTCCTTGGCGCCGGCGCCCGCGCGGGCCAGCGCCGCCCCCTTTGCCTGATCGTCATAACCGATGCGGTCGATCAGCCGGGCATTGCGGGCGTCTTCCGAGAATTGCGGGCTGGCATCCAGCGCCTGTCGAACCAAGGCCGGCTTGAGATGCCGCGCCGTGGCGATGTCGGCGACGCCGGAATCATAAACCGACTGCATCAGCGCGGTCAGCTGCTCGCGGTCGGCGGGCGTCATCTGCCTTTCCATGTACATGTCGGCGGCGCTCTTGTACTCGGCGCGCTTGGCGATCTGTGGAACCGCGCCGATCTTGTCGAACAGGCCGCGCAGGAACACCTCGCCCCCGCCCACGCCCGAAACCGAAAAATCGCTCTTGGGCTGAACCCATATCTGATCGGCAGCACTGGCAGCCACATAGTCGCCCAGCCCTGCTCCGTAGAAGGCGCTGGCCTGGGCAATCACGAATTTGCCGCGTTGGCGGAAACGGTGGAAAGCGGCTGCAATCTCCTGGCCCTGGGCGCTGGACAGGGCGCCATTGCCCAGCCGGACCAGAGCGCCCTTGACCCGGTCGTCGCGGCCGGCCGCGTCCAGACCCAGAACCACGTCCATCACCGTCAGGCGCCGGGGCGCCAGCAGCGTGGACGGCGAGGCATCGGAATCGGCAATGGAGTCGCGCAGGTCCAACGCCAGAACCATATCGCCGGGCAGACCGTCGCCCCGTGCCAGGTCGATGATCACCAGCACCACGAGCAGGATTAGCAGAAAGAAGGCGAATTTGGCGATGCCGTCGAGCACTGAAAGGAACGTGGCGCGGATCCAGCTCAGAAAAATGATCATGGAAATACCTTCGGGAAAGGCGGGGCGGGCAGTGCCGTCGAGAGTAGACGAAAAAGCCCGGCCTCCATAGAGGCCGGGCCTTGCACAATCTCATCGGCGCCTGGGCGCGATCAGTGCTTGGAGGCGTCGCGCGCTGCGTCCTTCACGCCACCGACGGCGTTCTGCACCTTGCCCGCTGCCTTGTCCGCCTTGCCTTCGGCTTCGAGCTTGACGTCGCCGGTCATCTTGCCGGCTGCTTCCTTGATGGTACCCTTGGCCTGGTTCGCGGAACCGGCAATTCTGTCCTTGTCCATGGATCTGCTCCTGACGTGTTGAATGGGGGGGCGTCTGGGGAAACGCCAACGAAACAACGGTCGGGACCCAGTCCGGGTTCCCCGTAACCGATGTACGGGTCCGCACGAACTCAGATGGCGTATACTGACCGGACAGGGAGAGCGAACATGCACAGACGATCCTTTCTGAACACTCTGCTGCTGGGCGGCTCGGCCTGCGCGGTCGGCGCCGGAGGGCTGCCGGAGGCTTCAGCCATGGCATTCGAGGTCACCAAGACGGATGCCGAATGGAAGAAGCAGCTTTCGTCGCAAGCCTATGAGGTGCTGCGCCATCAGGGGACCGAGCGGCCCTATTCCAGCCCGCTCAACGATGAACACCGCAAAGGCATCTTTTCCTGCGCCGGCTGCGCCCAGCTGCTGTTTTCTTCAGCCACTAAGTTCGAAAGCGGCACCGGCTGGCCCAGCTTCTACCGGCCGCTGCCAAATGCCGTGCAGACCCAAATGGACACCGGCTTTGGCATGGAGCGCACCGAAGTGCATTGCCGCCGCTGCGGCGGCCATCTGGGTCATGTCTTCAACGACGGACCGCCGCCGACCGGCCTGCGCTATTGCATGAACGGCGTCGCCATGACTTTCAAACCCGCCTAGAAAAAAAGCCGGCGGTCGCCCGCCGGCTTTTTGTGTTCCCCCACGGATCGACTTACTGGGCCGCGCCGTCCTGCTTGGGCAGCGGCTTGGCCTTTTCCTTGGCCTGCTGGACCATCTGGTCATAGGCCGAAGCAAAGCCGTTCAGCGAGAATTTCAAGCTGAATTCCTTGCCGCCATCCGCGGTGATCTTGATATGAGCGTCGGGGCCGGATTTGCTGAGCGAGGAGATCGAGGCCGCATCCATCGGCATCTCCACATAGCAGCCATTGCGGTCGCAACGACGATACTTGAGCGCCGGCGATGTGAAATTGTCGGTCTGAATCACCAACCCCTTGGGAATCGACACTTCCAGCGGCACCGAGATGATGATGCCGTTGCGGTCCAGGCTGGGCACATAGGCGATGGAAATCGCCAGCACGCGCTGGCGCGTATCCTTGTCGGCCAATTCCTGGTAGATGTCGCAGGGGCTGGGGCTGTTGATCGGGAAGCAGCGCACCGCCCAATCGCCCACCATCTTCACGTCGGGCGCCGCCGGACGGCCGGGTGCGGCAGGCGTGGCGGCGGGCGGAGCCGCCTGCGCCAGGGCAATCCCCGTGCTCAGAACAAAACCGGCGGCGACAAGAAGGCCGCGCGAAACGAGTCGGTTGGAAAAAATCATGACCACAGTCTCCAGAACCAGTTGTGGCGGCGCGCTTCGGTCCCCTTATAGGCGCTGCGCGCATCTTTGAAGCCCTTGAGCGACACGGTGACCTGCTGCTGCCGGCCGTCCAAGCTCGCAAGAGCGATCTTCACATCACCGGCATTGTCCAGCGCGCTGGCCAGCTTTTCGTCGTAATCGGTGACGGCAATGCAGCCGACCGAATTGCAGGTGCGATACTGGTAGACCCGCGCCGGATCCTTGTCGATCAGAAGGCCCAGTCCCGGCTCGAGCGCCACGCCCAGCGGTACAGTGAAGCCCAGGATCGGCTTCTTGTTGGTATTGTCGACGGTAATCGTGACACGCGCCAGCGAGGTGGGCGCGCCGTTCGATGTGTCAACCACGTCGGAACTCATCTCGCAGGACGCATCCTTGGTCGCGGCCGACGGGCATGCCAGACGCCAGTCTTCAAAAGTTTGCGCCATGCCGGCCTTTGAATTGTAGGTAGTGATACCGCGCAGCGTCCAGCCTAGGAGAAGGCCGACCAGCAAAGCGATACCGCCCCACACAAGGCGTTCTATCGTCAGGTGTTTCATCGTTTGAATTCGCTTCAGTTTCTTTGGGCTGGTCCATGGAATCCACCCCCGAGGCAGCCCTGGGACCCAAGCCGGGGGCAGCACCTAGCAGATCGCCACAGCAAAGGAAACGCCCCCGGCGCCCTTTGTTGAACAGGCCGGGGCGGCTGGGCCGCATGACGGCGAGTTCATGGTGGAATGCAGGCTATCGGTGCGCCAGAAGCACCGGGTCCGGTCGCCAATATTGGGGCCAGACGCGCTTCAGGGCTTCGATCTTGGGCAGATCGTTGATGCGGATATAGGGCACATCCGGGTTCCGGACGAGATAATCCTGGTGATAATCCTCGGCCGGATAAAAGCCCTTGAGCGGTTCCACCTTGGTCACGATGGGCCCGGAAAAGACCTTGGCCGCCTGGAGCTGGGCGATATAGCCCTTCGCGGTACCAACCTGTGTGGGGCTGGTGGCGAATATCTCAGAGCGATAGCTGGTGCCCCTGTCGGGACCCTGCCGGTTCATCTGGGTGGGGTCGTGCGCTACCGAGAAATAGATACGCAGCAGCGTGCCGAATGACACAACCTTGGGGTCGAAGGTGATCTGGACGGATTCGGCATGGCCGGTGGCCTCGGTTGCCACGATCTCGTAACGGGCCGTCGCGGCCGCACCACCAGAATAGCCGGCCACCACCTTCTCCACGCCCTTCACATGCTCGAACAGGCCCTGCTGGCCCCAAAAACAGCCGCCCGCCAGCACCGCAACCTCTGTATCGGCCTTGTTGGCGGGATCGGCCACAGGCGGGGGGATGGGCTTGTCCAAATCGGCGGCGAAGGCAGTATCCGACAGCAGCAGAAAGGCGGAAAACAGGGCGAAGCGGGGCCTCATGGCATACTCCCTTGTCGGCACTGGCAAGTTCGCCGCTGGCCCGGATCGGTTACGCGGCCATCTACGCGAACTGCACTGCAGCATCCTTGACGGCAGCATACAGCACGGCCAGTTCCTCCGCCGTAATGCAGTAAGGCGGCATCACATAGATGGTATTGCCCAGCGGGCGCAAAAGAACGCCGCGGGCGTAGAAAAATTTGGTCAGTTCCGGCCCCAGCCCCGCCAGGTAGCCAGGATCGTCCACCTTCAGGTCGAGGGCGGTGATGGTCCCCTGCCGACGCACATTCTCGAAGCGCGGGTCGGCGCGGAAAGCGGCCAGGAACTGTTCCTGCATGGTGCAGAGACGGCTCACCCGCTCCAGTACCGGCTCACCGGACCACAGGTCCAGGTTGGCACTGGCCGCGGCGCAGGCGATCGGATTGGCAGTAAAGGAGCTGGAATGGAAAAAGGTGTGGCTGCGATTGGTGGAAAAATGCGCCGCGAAGATATACGGTTTGCACAGCGTGGCCGCCAGCGGAATGCTGCCACCCGTCAGGCCCTTGGCCAGCGCCATGATATCGGGCGTGATGCCGGCCTGTTCGCAGGCGAACAGTGTGCCGGTGCGGCCGAAGCCGGTCATCACCTCGTCGGCGATCAAGATCGTACCGTGGCGCGCGCAAATATCGGCCATGGCCTTGAGAATTTCGGGACTGTAGATCCGCATGCCGCCCGCGCCGCAGATCAGTGGCTCCACCACGAGCGCCGCCGCACCCTTGGCATGTTGGTCCAACATGTCCAGAGTGCGCTGCTCCCGGCCCGTTTCCGGAAAGGGGATGCGCGCCACGTCGAACAGCAGCGGTGCATAGGCGGCATTGAACACGCCGCGCGCACCCGCCGACATCGTGCCCACCGTATCGCCATGATAGGCGTGGTTCATGGCGATAATCCGTGTACGGTTTATTCCTCGGTTCTTCCAGGTGCCCAGCGCCATCTTCAACGCCACTTCCACCGCGGTCGAGCCGCTGTCGGAATAGAAGACATGGGTCAGGCCGGGCGGCACGATCGACAGCAGCTTGCGCGCCAAGGCCTCCGCCGGGGGGTGGGTGAAGCCGGCGAAGATCACCTGGTCCAGCCGCGCGGCCTGTTCCTGTATCGCGGCAACAATGCGCGGGTGGCAATGGCCGTGGGTGATTACCCACCACGATGAAATCGCGTCCAGCAGCCGCGTGCCGGACTCCAGTTCCAGCCAGGCGCCCTCGCCCCGCACCACCATCGGCGAGTCGGGCGCCAAGCCGTGCTGGGTGAAGGGATGCCAGACGGGCGAGGCTGTGTCCATCACGCAAAATCGTCCGCGCTGAAGGTCCGGGAAAAGACGCCCGTCAGCCGACCCGGCGTCAACGGGGTGATCGGTGGCAGGCGTCCCAGCCTCCTGGCGCCGGACTTCTCAATGATAATGCCTTCGCTTTCGTCATTGGCCTCGCCGATGAAGGCGACGCCAAGCAGGGGAATATTGCGGGACCGGATCGCTTCGAGGGACAACAGCGTATGGTTGATGGTGCCAAGCGTGGTGCGGGCACACAACACCAGCGGCAGGTTCCAACGGGCAAAAACATCGATGAACAGGGTCTGCCGGGTTAGCGGCACCATCAGCCCGCCCGCGCCTTCGATTACCAGGGGGCGCTCGCCATCAGGCGGCACCAGCGCATCCGTATCGATTTCGATGCCCTCTTCCTCCGCCGCCTGGTGGGGCGAAGCGGGCAGCTTCAGCCGGTAGGTTTCGGGGATGACCTCCGCGCCCGACAGTTCGGCCACCACTTCACTGTCGGTGGGCAGCCCCGACTGCACCGGCTTCCAGTAGCGCGCACCCAGAAGCCCGCACAGGCCCGCCGCGAACACGGTCTTGCCGATTCCGGTATCGGTTCCCGTCACGACGATCCGGCTCATGGCTGCACCATCTCGCCCGCCAAAGCCGCAAACAGTGCATCGATGGCCGCCTCATCGACATTCAGGGTCAGGGCAATGCGCAGCCGCGCCGTGCCTTCCGGAACGGTGGGCGGGCGGATGGCGCGGATGTCGAAGCCCTTGTCTCGCAGCGCCGCCGCCAGCCGCGTCGCCGCGGTATCGGCGCCCAGAATGACTGGCTGGATCTGCGAGCCGGAGGGTTCGCAGCCCAGCCCGCGCGTCAACTGGCCGGCGCGATCGACCAGCGCCGCCAGCCTCGCGCGTTCGGCGTCGGCGCCGGCACAGAATTTCAGCGCAGCGCGCACCACCGCCGCCATCAGCGGCGACGGGGCAGTGGAATATATGAAACTGCGGCCGCGATTGACCATGAAGTCGCGATAGTGACGCGGCAGGCAGACCAGCGCACCAGCCGCCCCCAGCCCCTTGCCGCAGGTATGCAGCGAAATGATGTTAGGCGCGCCTTCATGTTCCGTACCAAGACCGCGACCGCGGTCGCCATAGACGCCAGTGGCGTGCGCCTCATCCAGCAGCAGCATGGCATCATGCCGCGCCGCCAGCGCAACCAAATCGCCAAGCGGCGCGCGATCGCCATCCATGGAATAGAGCGTTTCCACCGCGATCCACACCCGGCCCCTGCCGCGCTGTCCGCGCCAGTCGCGGATCGCGTCATCCATCGCGGCGACATCATTGTGGGGCACTTCGCGCACGGGGATGCGCGCCGGGTCAAGCCCGGCGCGCAGTGAAGCATGAATCAGTGCGTCATGCACGATCAGATCATCCCCACGCGGCAGGGTGGCGACGATGGCGGCGTTGGCAGCAAAGCCGGTCGGGAAATAAAGCGCCACCTCGCTGCCGAAGAAGGCTGCAGCTTCTTCTTCCAGCGCCTCATGCTCAGGGTGGTTGCCACGCAGCAGCCGCGAACCACCAGCGCCCAGCGGCACGCCTCGTTCCAGCGCCTCCCTGGCCGCCGCGCGCAGGAAGGGTGATTGCGCCAGCCCCAGATAGTCGTTGGAGGTGAAGTCCGCCCCGGCCCTGGGCGCAAGCGCGCGTAGGCGCCCCCGGGCCGCCAGCGAGTCCAGTATCTTGCAATGAGGATCGTCAGCCATGCGGCGGCATGGATTCCACAGGGGCTGGCAAAGGGCAACCGGCCGGCATCAGTCGTTCAGTCGCGCAAAGAAAGCCAAAAGCAGCCTTTCCGCCCGGTCATGGGCCCTGGCCCCCTCCACCATCACGTCCTCGTGGGACAGTGGTTCAGGTTTCAGGCCGGCGCCGGCATTGGTGATCAGCGACAGGGCCGCCACCTTCATGCCGCAATGGACCGCCGCCAGGCATTCGGGCACTGTCGACATGCCCACTGCATCCCCACCCCATTGGCCGAACATGCGGATTTCGGCGGGGGTCTCAAAGCTGGGCCCCAGCACACCGACATAGACGCCTTCCCTGACAGACACGCCGCTGTCGCGCGAGGCTGCGGCAAAGATCTCGCGCAGGACCGGATCATAGGCATAGGTCATATCGAAGAAGCGCGGCCCCACCCGATCGTCATTTGGCCCCGCCAGGGGATTGCGGCCAGTGAAGTTGATGTGATCGCGCACCACCATCAGCGTGCCGACAGCCATCTGTGCGTTCAAGCCGCCCGAGGCATTGGTCAGGATGATCCGCTCCACCCCCATCGCGCGCAGTATCCGGATGGGAATGACGATTGTCTGGGGAGCGTGGCCCTCATAGGCATGGAAGCGCCCGGCCAGGCACGCGACCGGGGTACCTGCCAGCCGCCCAAGCTTGAGGTGTCCGGCATGGCCCGGGACGGTGGGGACCGGAAAGCCTGGAATGTCGCTATAAGATATGTCGGTTGCTCCTTCCACCCGGTCTGCCAGAGCGCCCAGCCCACTGCCCAGAATCATAGCGTTTTTGGGGAAAACACCGCCGTGCGCAGCTTGCAGGGCTGCCACGCCCCGGCGAACCTGCTCTGCTGCTTCCGCCACGGTCATGGCTTTGCCATCGTCCTCACTCATCAATATCCTTCCCGGTCAGCCATGACTTCCAACCCGATTTCTACTCCACAGGGCCCCCTGCAGGGCAATATTCCGGCTACCGAACTGGTCCGGTGTGGCAGCGCGGCCGAAGCGGTCGTCCGCCTGACGCAGCTTTACGACGAGGCCATAGCCGCCATCGAGCGCGACTTCGAGGCTTTCGCCAGTGGCGACCACAGTCCCGCCCGGCGATCCGTCTATCCTTATCTGGGGATGGAGGTGGGTTCGGTCTCCATGCCCGGATCGACCACATTGGCCTTCGGCAAGGTCACGCGGCCGGGCTGGTACGGCAATACCATCACCGCTCCGCACCTCTTCGCCCGCTATCTGATCGAACAGATCGAACTGGTGCTCACCACCACCCGTGCGGCCATCTATGTCGGCAAAAGCCGCACGCCGATTCCACTGACGTTCGCGGTAGAGCGCGCCGCTGCACGCATGTCGGCCGAGGAGCGCATCGAGCTGGCGCGGCATTTCCCCATGCCGCGGCTGGATGCCGCCCATGACGCCATCGCCGACGGCGGGCGCTGGCCGGGGCCGGGCGTGGGGCCGCTGTCGCTGTTCAGCGCCGAACGGGTGGACTATTCGCTGCATCGGCTGCGCCATTACACGGGCACCGATCCGGCGCACTTCCAGAGCTTCGTGCTGTTCACCAACTATCAGCGCTACATCGACGAGTTCGTGGACTATGCCCAGAAAGAAATCGACGCCGGCCGCGCCCAGCGCTTTATCGAGCCCGGCAACCGGGTGATCGTGCGCAGCGCGGCGCCCAACTGCCCGCCGCTCACCAAGATGCCGCAGATGCCCGCCTATCACCTGGTGCAGGAGCATGGTGAGGGCATCACCTTGGTCAATATCGGGATAGGCCCGTCCAATGCCAAGACCATCACCGATCACCTGGCGGTGTTGCGGCCCCATGTTTGGCTGATGGTTGGCCATTGCGGTGGCCTCAGGGGCAGCCAGCGCCTGGGCGACTATGTGCTGGCCAATGCCTATCTGCGCGATGACCATGTTCTGGATCAGTTGTTGCCGCTGGCCATACCCGTGCCCACCATCGCCGAGGTCCAGTTGGCGCTTGCCCAAGCGGTGGGCGAAGTGACAGGCCTGCAAGGCAAGGTGCTGAAGGAAAGGCTGCGCACCGGCACCGTGGTAACCACGGACGACCGCAACTGGGAACTGCGCTTCGAGGAATTGTCGGTGCGCTTCAATCAGAGCCGTGCCATCGCCATCGACATGGAATCGGCCACCCTGGCGGCTAATGGCTACCGCTTCCGGGTGCCCTATGGCACCCTGCTCTGCGTCTCCGACCGGCCGCTGCATGGCGAGATCAAGCTGCCCGGCATGGCCGATGCCTTCTATGAGGAACGCGTCAGCCAGCACCTGCAGATCGGCATCAAGGCGCTGGAGTTCATGCGCGAGGCAGCGCGCAGTGGCACATTGCATTCGCGCAAACTGCGCAGCTTTACCGAGCCGGCTTTCCGCTAGGCCGGGATCGGAGTAGATACGGGCGCCATGAAAAAGATCGGGCACATCATTGGCGGCAAGGCCATCCTGTCTGGCGCCGCGACGCCGGTGTTCAACCCCGCCACGGGCGATCAGACCGGCGAAGTCGCTTCGGGGGGAGTGGCCGAGGTGGATGCCGCCGTTGCCACCGCATCGGCAGCCTTCCTCGCCTGGAGCACAATCACGCCCGCCCGGCGCGCAAAAGTGATGTTCGAAATGCGCCGCCTGATGGAGACGCGCAAGGACGAACTGGCGGACATCATCAGCGCCGAGCATGGCAAGACCCATAGCGACGCCTTGGGCGAAATCGCACGCGGCCAGGAAGTGGTGGAGTTCGCCAGCGGCATCCCCCATCTGCTGAAGGGCAGCTTCAGCGCCCAGGTCGCCACCGGCATGGACTGCTACGATCAGCGCCAGCCACTGGGCGTGGTCGCCGGAATCACGCCGTTCAATTTCCCCGCCATGGTTCCCCTGTGGATGATGCCGATGGCGCTGGCCTGCGGGAACGCCTTCATCCTCAAGCCGTCGGAGCGCGATCCGTCCACATCCAACCTGCTTTACGACCTTTGGCATGAGGCCGGTCTGCCCGAGGGCGTACTCAACGTCGTGCATGGCGGCAAGGCGGCGGTGGACGCGGTGCTGGATCATCCAGGCATCGCCGCGGTAAGTTTCGTTGGCTCGACCCCAATTGCCCAGTATGTCTATGCGCGTGGCTGCGCCGCAGGAAAGCGGGTGCAGGCCCTGGGCGGCGCCAAGAACCACCTTGTGGTGATGCCGGATGCGGACCTCGATCAGGCGGCGGATGCGCTGATGGGCGCCGGCTATGGTTCGGCGGGTGAGCGCTGCATGGCCGTATCGGTGGCGGTGCCGGTGGGTGAAATGACCGCCGATGCGCTCATAGCCAGGTTGAAGCCTCGCGTGCAGGCGCTGAAGATCGGACCAGCCAGCGACGCCGCGGCCGAGATGGGACCACTGGTCACCATGGCCCATCGCGACAAGGTCGCCGGCTGTATCGCGGCGGGCGAAGGCGAAGGCGCCGAACTGGTCGTCGATGGCCGCGGCCTGAAGCTGCAGGGCTATGAGAAGGGCTTCTGGCTGGGCGGCACGTTGCTGGACCGTGTGACCACGAGCATGACCGTCTACAAGGAAGAGATTTTCGGTCCTGTGCTGTCGGTGGTGCGTGCCCCCGACTATCGGACGGCGGTCGACATGATCAATGCCAACCCTTTCGGCAACGGCACCGCCATCTTCACCCGCGACGGAGATGCGGCGCGCGACTTCACCCAATCGGTCCAGGTCGGCATGGTGGGCGTTAATGTGCCGATACCGGTACCAGTGGGCTATCACAGTTTCGGCGGCTGGAAGTCCTCCATCTTCGGCAGCCACGGAGTCTATGGACCCGAATCTGTCCATTTCTACACGAAGTTGAAGACAGTCACTGCACGCTGGCCTACCGGCATTCGCGGCGGCGCACAATTCACCTTCCCCAGCTAATTCCGCCACTGCAAACCGGCTTTCCGCTTTGTGCTTGGGATTGCGCGCGGCCCTAGGCTAGTGTCCCCGCGCCTGTGCCGGCGAAGGGGAGCATCGCGCGCGCAGATCGCAAAAACAGGAGAATTTGATGCGCGCGCTTGACCGCCGGCTGATGCTGACCACCACGCTTGGGGGCGCCGTGATGGCCGCGCTTCCCGTCCACGCGCAGAATGCCCCAGCAGACACCGAATGGCCGACCTATGGCGGCAACCTGGCCTATTGGCGCTATGCCCCGTTCGACCAGATCAATGCCGACAATTTCAACAAACTGGAAGTCGCCTGGACCTTCAAGACCAGCAATTTCGGCCCGCGGCCGGAATTCGTGCTTCAGTGCACGCCCCTTCTGATCAAGGGCCGCCTTTATGCCACGGTCGGCACGCGCCGCGACGTGGTATGCCTGGATGCTGCCACCGGCGAGGTCATCTGGGTCCACAAGACCATCGATGAAGGCTCTCGATCCAACCATTCGCCGCGCCGTCTGTCGGGTCGTGGCGTCGGCTACTGGACCGACGGCAACGCCGAGCGGATCATCTATGTCACCATCGGCTACCAGATGTGCTCGCTGGATGCCAAGACCGGCCGGCCCGATCCCGATTTCGGGGAGAACGGCATCGTCGACCTGAAGAAGGACGACGATCAGGACCTCGATCTGGATACCGCCGACATCGGCCTGCACACGGCGCCAACCATCGCGCGCAATGTGGTGATCATCGGCGCGGCCCACACCGCCGGCAACACACCCGCGGTCAAGGACAATGCCAAGGGCTATGTGCGCGGCTTCGACGTGAAGACAGGCAGGCGCAAGTGGATATTCCATACCATCCCGAAAAAGGGCGAGTTCGGCTATGACACCTGGCTTAAGCCGGGACAGGCGGAAGCCGCCGGCAATACCGGCGACTGGAACCAGATTGCCGCCGACGAGGAACTGGGCCTCGCCTATCTGGGCGTGGAGATGCCCACCGGCGACCAGATGGGCATGTATCGCTGGGGCAACGGCCTTTTCGGCGAAAGCATCGTCGCCGTCGACATCGAGACCGGCGAGCGCAAGTGGCATTACCAGATGGTGCATCACGGCCTGTGGGACTATGACGTCCCCTGTGCCGCGATCCTGTGCGACATCCCCCACAATGGCCGCGTCATCAAGGCGCTTTGCCAGCCGACCAAGCAGGCCTTCCTCTTCGTGCTGGATCGCGAAACCGGCAAGCCGATCTGGCCGATCCCGGAAGTGAAGGTGCCCAAGGGCGATGTGCCGGGCGAATGGTATTCGCCCACCCAGCCTCATCCGTCCAAGCCACCGGCGGTGGACCGCCAGGGCGTAACCGAAGACGACCTGATCGACTTCACGCCTGAACTGCGCAAGAAGGCGCTCGAGCTTGTCAGCCGCTACAAGCTGGGCCCTGTCTATACCGCACCGATCATGGCCAAGACGGGTGGCCCTTATGGCGTGATCAACCTGCCCGGCTATATCGGCGGCGTGAACTGGCCCGGCGGCTGCTATGACCCCGACACCTACACCGTCTACACCTATTCCCAGACAAATCCGCTGACCATTGGCTCGATCATCCCGAACCTCGACCATATTCGTGGCCAGTTCGATTACGTCCACGCCAACCCGCCGCCGGACGTGCCCGGCGGCTACCGCCCCGGCGACCTGACGGTGGACGGCCTGCCGCTGATCAAGCCGCCTTACGGGCGCATCACCGCGACCAACCTGGCCGACGGCACCCAGACCTGGCAGGTCGCCCATGGCGAGACGCCGGACAATATCCGCAACAACCCGGCATTGAAGGGCATGAAAATCCCGCGCACCGGGATGATGGGCAAGATCGCGCCGCTGGCCACCAAATCGCTTGTGATCTGCGGCGACCCCCAGATGTACACGGACGAAACCGGCCGCAAGGGCGCGCGCCTCAGGGCCTATGACAAAAAGACAGGCGAGGAGAAAGGCGCGGTCTACATGCCGGCGGAACAGTCGGGCTCTCCCATGACCTACATGCTGAACGGCAAGCAGTACATCGTGCTGGCGATCAGCGGGCGCGGCGCGGAGGCGCAGTTCATCGCCTTCAGGCTGCCAGGTTAGCGCAGGCAGGGACAGGCGGCGGATTAGATCGCGCTTGCGCAATTTAATTGTTCCGCGAATTTTTCAACCCCCTCCCCCCGGGCGGCGCGGAGATTTGCGGTCTATGCGCGGCGCTGAGACCGCTGGTGAACGCGCCTGTCCAACGCGAACCGTCGGATAGACGCTTTTCCTGGCGGATGGATAAGGAGTGGACAGGCACGGGCAACTCCATCGCATCGCGCCCAGACTAGCGCGGCCGCGGCAGGAGGCGGACAAGTTGTAACGTTGCGGACGGAAATTGCGGGTCCCGGTTTCAGGCCAGGGTGTCGAGCAGCTTGCCGATATTGGAGCCGGTCAAGGAAAGACGGGCGAAAGCAGTTTTTTCCAGATGGTCGGCGGCGTGTTGAATCTTCTGCGCGACCTCGGGTGCCTGCTGGTGACGGGCAGAGCGGCGAAGATCGCCCGCATAACTGACCATCTCATTGACCGAATGGATTGTCTGCCCCATCCCCGCAAACTGCCAGCGAGCGTCCGGGCGGTACATCGAAACCGGCGAATAATACTAAGGAAAAATTAAGCTGCCGCTTGCCTGGCAACCATCAGCCCGTCAACATGCCGGCCAATAGCCATAAAAAGGGGGGAATACCGGGGATGCTTTCGTTTACGCGCCGCAGGATGATGGCTTCCACGGCGGGGTTGCTTGGCGCCCTGCCCGCCGCCGCCCAGACGGCACCACGCGATACCGACTGGCTGCATTATGCCAACGACCTGGCCAGCACCCGTTATGCACCGCTGGACCAGATCAACGCCTCCAACTTCAACAGGCTGGAGATGGTCTGGCGCTTCTCGACCAACGCGCTGGGGCCGAACCTGGATGCCGACTACCAGTCCACGCCGCTGATCGTGAACGGCAAAATCTATTGCACCGCCGGCTTTCGCCGCGATGTGGTTTGCCTGGATGGCGCCACCGGGGAACTGTTGTGGATGCACCGCCATGACGAAGGCCGCCGCGCCGGCAGCCGCGGCGGCCCGGGCCTTGGCGTCGCATACTGGAGTGACGGCACCAGAGAACGCGTCCTTTACGTCACCCGCGGCTACAACATGTTCTCGCTGGACGCCAGGACCGGCCGGCCCGATCCCGCCTTCGGCAGCAATGGCATGATCGACCTGCGCCTGAATGACGACCAGGACATGGATCCCAACCGTGGCATCATCGGCCTGCATGCGCCGCCGCTGGTGGTGCGCGATGTTGTCGTGGTGGGCGCAGCCCCTACTGCCAACTCCAAGGGCTATATCCGCGGCTTCGATGTGAAGACCGGCCAGCGCAAATGGATCTTCCACACCATCCCGAGGCGGGGCGAGTTCGGCTACGACACCTGGCTGGTGCCGGGCCAGGCCGAGGCCATCGGCAATGGCGGTTGCTGGGCTTCCATGTCGGCGGACGACGCGCTGGGCCTGGTCTATTGCGGCGTGGAATCGGCGGCCACCGACATGGAAGGGGTAAACCGTCACGGTCCGGGCCTGTTCGGCGAAAGCCTGGTGGCGCTGGACATTGAGACAGGCCAGCGCAAGTGGCACTATCAGATGGTCCATCACGGCCTTTGGGATCGCGATGTGCCCTGCGCCGGCATCCTGTGCGACATCACCGTGGACGGAAGGATGGTCAAGGCCATCGCCCAGCCGACCAAGCAGGGCTTCGTCTATGTGCTGGACCGCACCAACGGCAAACCGGTCTGGCCGATCCCGGAAGTGAAGGTGCCCAAGGGCAATGTTCCGGGCGAATGGTATGCACCCACGCAGCCGATGCCGACCAAACCGCCGCCTTTCACCAAGCAGGGCGTCAGCGAAGACGATCTGGTGGACTGGACGCCGGAAATAAAGGCGCGGGCACGCGAGATCGCCCGCCACTATCAGCTCGGCCCGCTCTATGCCCCGCCACCGATGCTGAGCGAGACGATTTTCGGCGCGTTCAACCTGCCGGGCATGCAGGGTGGCGTGAACTGGCCCGGCGGTTCCTATGACCCGGACACCGGACTGCTCTATGTCTTTTCCAAGCATCAGATCGGCATCACCGGCGTGGGTTTGGATTCCGCCGGCCGCCCGGCGCCGCGTGGCGGCCCGCCCGCCGCCGGCAGCGCCGACGCCAATGGTGGCGCTTTCGGCGGATTCGCCAGCCTGAAGGGCGGAAACCATGGGACGCGTTTCAGCTACGCACCCGACGGACTGAACGATCCCATCGTGCGCGGCATGATCTCCATCGAGGGCATCCCGCTGGAGAAGCCGCCCTATGGCACCGTCACCGCGCTGAACCTGCGCGACGGCAGCCTTGCCTGGCAGGTTACGCACGGCGAAACGCCCGATCATATCAGGAACCACCGGCTTCTGAAGGGCGTCAGCATTCCACGCACCGGCCAGTCAGGCATCCTGGGAACATTGACGACCAGGAGCCTGGTGATCCTGGGCGACTGCGGCCTGTTCACCGACGAGCAGGGCCGCAAGGGCTGCCGATTGCGCGCCTATGACAAGGCGACCGGCGAGGAGAAGGGCGCGGTGTTCATGGACAAGGTGCAGACCGGCGCCGCCATGACCTATATGCTGGGGGGCAAGCAGTACATCGTCACCGCGATCGGCTCCTCTTATGGCGCCGACCTGGTGGCCTTTGCATTGCCCGATGCCGCGATCAGGGGCAATGCCCCGAACGAGGAACGCTGAACGGCGCCTTCGTACTGGGAGCAGCCAACCGTCTGTGGGCGGATGGTTATGGCCGTCCGCAATCACGGGGCAGCGACAGACAGGAACCGCCGACACAGTAGCGCTGCGGGCCGCGGCTGCACATATCGGCGTGGATTTCGGACTTCAGTATCTGGAGGCGGAGCATTGTTTGGCTTCCTGCACCGTCCAATCGGTCCAGCAAGGCTCGCGGCGCACGGTCATCCGCGAACGCGCGGCGATGGCCCAGCAACCCGTCCACGGAATTGTTCATCGCCAGCAGCGGCAGCATGACGAGCATGCCCAAGCCGGCGGCGAACACGGTTCGAAACAGAATGGCCACGCGTTCCCTCTTGCAAGGGTTGCATGCTATGCCGCGATGCAGGCGCCGTGCAGCACTATCGCTGCCAGCGGCGACGAATTGCGTGCCATATTGGCACTGCACGTGGCGCCCAGGGCCCACATGGCCGCCGCGGTTCCAGCACGAAACCATTTGTTTCCCATGCGGAACCGAATGCGGCGGTGAATGGTGGCAATTCGGTAGCATGCGATTGCCGATTGTGATCCCAATGCTCCTTCGCAAATAATGCAAATATCGAAGGCAGACCCGGTGTCCATCACTTCACCAAAGACAACCGCGCCGAACATTCTGGACAGCAGCATTCTGCTGATTTCAGACGATGACCCGCGTTGGACCAAACTGGCCGGACGCGGCTATCGCGTCCTGCATGCGCGCAACGCCGAAGAAGCCACGGCGCTCTATTCCCGGGACTCCGACATCGCCGTCGTTATCGTCGATCTGGATTTGAAGGACTGTGACGGGCTCGCCCTGGCCGAGGCGCTGCACGAACCCGAAGCGAACTGGAATGGCGCCGAATTCCTGCTGGTTGCCGGGCGCGATGCGCTGCCCGCGGCGGTGCGGGCGATCAGGCTGCAGGTCCTGGATTTCCTGGTCAAGCCGCTGGACGACGATGAACTGGCGGCCGCGGTTTCTGACGCCTACAACGTCGCGCGCCTTCGGCGCTTCCAGCGCGAAGAAGCGCGGCAGCTGGAAAGCCTGCTCGCCGAATTCAAGATGCGCACCCACGCGGCCGTTTCCCAGCTCATTGCCCGCGCGCAGGGCGCCTACAGCATCGCCCCGTCCGCCCATCCCGCACGGAGCGCGCCGCTCTCCCCAGACGACCGGGCCCTTCAGGCATTCATCCGGGAGGAGAGCGAACGCGCAAGGCTGCGGGAGAAAATCTTCGGGCCACTGGTGCAGAACCATTCCGTGTGGATGCTGCTTCTGGCCCTGTGGGACTCCCAGCTTGCCGGCACCGAACTGACGATCAAGAGCGTCGCCTATTCGGCCGGGTTGCCGCTTTCGTCGGCCCTACGCAAGATCAACGAGTTGTGCGCCGGCGGACTGGTTCGCCGTCGGGGCGATCCGCAAGATGCGCGCCGCTCTTTCGTCGCGCTGACGCCGCAGGGCCAGTCCTATTTCGCGCGCTACTTTTCAGAATGGAGCGGAAGCCGCGAGTCCAGGAAGCTTGCGGCCGGCGAATAGCGCCAACCAGGTTTTGCATCTGCGAGAATGGCGGGATTCAGGGAAAAATTCCCCCCCCGCCGCCATGCGCTGCCCCGCCCGCATAGGCTATAAGGGACCCGATCACCGGGTTTCCGCCCCATGTCGCTGCAATTTCGTGCCGTTTGCTGCATCGCCGCCCTTCTGATCCTGTCGCTGCTGGCGGGTGCGGCGATGCTGTCCCTGCATGCCCATGACCTGGTCGGGCTGGAGGTTCGCACCGCCTTCAGCGGGGCGGTGAAATCCGTCGGCGATACGCTGCGATCCGATGTCGAGCATACCGTCACGCTGCGCCAGGTGGTCGCCAGCTTCCAGGGCCAGCGGCATGTCCGCGCCGCGCTGGTCAACGAAAAGGGAAAGGTGATCGTGCAATCCCAGATCGGCCATATCACCGATCCCGCGCCGGCCTGGTTCGCGCGCGCCATGGCGCCGCAGCCACTGACGGCACGAATCCCCATCGCCCTGCCCCAATATCCCTGTGTGGTGGTGCTGACCAGCGATCCGCGCAGCGAAATCGCGGAAGTCTGGGATCATGTGCGGGACGCTTTTGTCACGATGCTGCTGTTCTGCCTGGCCACAATGGCGGCCGTGTCGCTGGCCATCGCGGCGGCGATGCGCTTTCTGCACCGGTTCCAGGCCGGGCTGATGGCCATTTCCCAAGGCAGCTATGACGCCCGCCTGGAGGAGAAGGGACCGCCGGAATTCGCCGAACTGGCGCGCGGGTTCAATCACATGGCTGGCCGTCTTTCCGCCTTTTCGCGCAGCAACCGCCAACTTTACGCGCAGTTGCAAAGTACGCAGGAGGAAGAACGCGCCGGCATCGCCCGCGACCTGCATGACGAGGTCGGTCCCTACCTGTTCGCCATCCAGGTTGACGCCAAAGCTGTGGCCGGGATCGGCACCCCCGAGGCGCAGCGATTGAGCCAGTCGGTGCGTGAGGCAGTTGGGCACATCCAGCAACAGGTCAGGGCCATCCTGCGCCAGTTGCGTCCGGTGACGCAGCTGGAATTCGGCCTGGAGCCCGCCATCGCGGACCTTGCAGCATTCTGGACGCGGCGCCATCCCCGGATAAGCTTTGAACAGGACATCCGCCTGCAAGCGGACCCGCCCCGGCAGCATCAGGAAACCGCCTATCGCATCGTGCAGGAAAGCGTCAGCAATGCGGTGCGCCACGGCAATCCTTCCCGGATCGGGATCACCATCCAGGCCACGCCCGCTCAACTGGCCGTCACTGTGGAAGACGATGGCGGCGGGATGCAGGCCCAGGTGAATGAGGATATCGGGCTGGCGCGGGCGGGCATCGCCGGTATGCGCGAGCGCACCCTGGCGCTGAAGGGCCACTTTGGCGTCGAGGAGATTGGCGGTGGCGTGCGGGTTCGGGCGATCCTGCCCCTCAGCCGGGAGCGCGAACCGGCATGAGCCGCATCCTTGTCGTCGACGATCACGCCATCGTGCGGTCGGGGATCCGGCGCCTGCTGAAGGAACGCGAGAACACCGAGGTGGTGGAGGCTGCCGGCGGCGAGGAGGCCCTGGAGGCTGTCCAGGCCTCCGCCATCGACCTGATCCTGCTGGACCTCAATCTTCCGGCCGTGGGCGGGCTGGAGCTTCTGCGGCGGCTGCTGCGCGCGGCCCCGGGAACGGCGGTCCTGATCTTCTCCCAGCATTCCGAGGCCATTTATGCCGCCAAGGCGCTGGAGGCCGGTGCGCGGGGCTTCGTTTCCAAGAACGCCATGCCCGAAGAACTGCTGGAGGCGGTGGACGCGATCCTGGCTGGCGGCACGGCCGTCGAAAAGGATATCCAGCGCGAGATGGCAATCCACGACGTGATGGAGGACGCCTACCTGAAGCCGCTGAGCGAGCGCGACCTGGAAATCCTGCGCTTGCTGGCGTCCGGCAACACGCTGTCGGAAATCGCGGGGAAGCTTGGGGTCGCCTACAAGACCGTGGCCAATACGCTGAGCCGTATCAAGGAAAAGCTGGGCGTCGGACAGACTTCGGATCTGATCCGCATAGCGGTCAGCCGGGGCCTGACGGACCTGATCTGACCCGCGCCTGACCCGCAAGCCGACACCCGCCCCGGCCGCAAGCCGGAGCGGGCGATGGCAGAAGGGAAGTCAGCTCTTCGAGGCCAGCCTGCGGACCACATGAAAGCGTGCCAGTTCGGTCTGGGCAGGCTGGAAGTCCGGCGCCAGAACCTGGGCGCGCAGATAGTCGCGATAGGCGGCCACAATATTGCCGGATGCCTCCTCAGCTTCGCCGCGGTTGAAATAGGCGATGTGCAGGTCTGCCACATTCAACGCGATGGCCTGATCGAAATCGGCACGGGCATCGTCATAGCGGCCATTCGCCAGGTACAGCATGCCCCGATTGAGATAGCCCTTGGCCTGCCTGGGATTGAGCGCGAGACCGGCCGTATAGTCGGCGATGGCGGCTTCATCCCGGCCCGCGGCGGCCTGCAGCATGGCACGGTTGATGAGCGTGCCGGCGCGCGAGACCTGCGAGATATCGCCGGCAAGCGCCAGGTTGCAGCCGGCGATACCCTTCTGCAGGCGAATGTCGGAGACTTCCATGCGAGTCGTCTCGGCGGCGGACTGGAAACAATCGCCGGCCTGGCTCTGGCCAACCGATATGACGCTGACGGCATAGGATGGCGCGGCGGTGAAAAACACGGCGGCGGTTGCCGCAGCAAATACAAGTTTCATATTTCACTCCCTGATGCGGATCGTCGTGAACGCGATCCATCCAGAAGTAATTTTATCACCGTTCCGGTACAGCGGAGTAGAATTCGCACTTGCGCGAAGAACAATTACAAGACTGGCGCTAATTTGCGCGTGTACGAACTATGGTCAGTGGCGTCTCTGGCGCGCTGGTTTGGCCTTTTCCTGCCCATTGTCTGCGCAGGTTCGGCGCTTGACCAAATAGCCAGCAGCCGAACTGCGCATGGTCGGCCTTGCCGCGTCGCAGCAGCCCGTCAGCCCTTCAGCAGCGCCGTCGCCTCATCGAGCCGCGCCGCATAGGCGTTCAGCGCCTGGGCGGTCAGGCCGATGAATTTCGGCACGTCGCTCCAGCGTTCCTCGGTGATCGCCTCGGTCACGCCGGGCAAGGTCGTGACGCCATAGCCGATGTACCGGCCAGGGGCATAGATCAGGTTCTTGTACCAGGGCCTGCCGGGCAGCCCATCCTCGTTCAGCAGGGTCTGGTCGATGGTCTGCATCAGCGCCTGGAGCCTGGCGGCCTGGACCGGTGACAGCGTGGCGCTGTGCACCGCCAACGCCGCTTCATAGGCATCGGCGCTTTTCGTCAGTGCCTCGCCGGCCTGGTCGAGCGCCGTGAAGTCGAAATTCGGCACGGCCTGCAGCGGCACCGGCTCGCCATGCGGTTCGGTCGGATCGGCCGCGACGGCGTAGGCATGTTGCGCCAGCAGTGTCTTCTGTTCCTCGGCGGCCGCGCGCTGGCTGTCGGCCAGCTTTTCCACCTTGCCGATGTCGCCTGACATGGCACGCGCGAAATCGGCCGGATGCAGCAACGGCAAATTGCTGTCTGCCGCATACAGCACGGCGTGCCCGACCGTTTGCGAGAGCACCTTGCCGTATGCCAGTCCGGGGTCCTCGAAGCGGGTGTGATGCTCGAACGTGTCATAGCGCGAATGATAGACGCCGCCGCCCATGGCTTCGCCGCCGAAACCGATATTGAGCGTGGTCACGCCCAGATGGTCCAGGAAGGATGAAAAGTCCGATCCCGAACCCGCTGCGCCGACCGGAAGGTCGCTGCCGGGATCGGACAGATGCTTGGCTTCGGCCTTGATCTCGGCATTTGCGCCGGGGGCGGCCGCCGCGGTCAGGGTTTTGGCCCTGACACGCGCGCCGACCGATACATTGGCTTCCGGGTCGATGACGCCGGCGGCCACGCCGGTCACGAATGTGCCCAGGTCCTGGTTGCCCGAGGCATGCAGGAAGCCGCGCGAATTGCCGTCGGTGTTGACGTAGAGTATCGCCTTCTTCTTCAACTCGTCGGCATGCAGCTCGGCCCATTCGGTCGATCCCAGCAGCATCGGCTCTTCGCCGTCCCAACTGGTATAGACGATGGTGCGCCTGGGCCGCCAGCCCGTCTTCATCAGCGCGCCGAACGCCTTGGCCTCGTCCAGCAGCGCAACCTGGCCCGACAGCGGATCGCTGGCACCCTCCACCCAGCCGTCATGATGGTTGCCGCGCACCACCCACTGGTCCGGGAATTGTGCCCCCTTGATGGTGGCGATCACGTCATAGGCCGGCTTGATGTCCCAGCTCGATTTGACCGCCAAATGCACCGGCTGCGTGCCGGGCCCGACATGATAAGTGATGGGCAAGGCGCCGCGCCAGTTCGCCGGCGCCACCGGACCGGTCATGGCCGCCAGCAGCACCTTGGCATCAGCATAGGAGATCGGCAGTGCGGGGATCTTCAGCACCGATCCGGCGGTCTTGGGCGTCAGCCGCCTGGCGTCCGCGGTCGCGCCGATACCGGGCGTCAGCGGGTCGCCCGGATAGAGCATCATGTCCATCGCCGAGCCGCGCTGGATGCCCTGGGGCGGCCGCATGGGCCCTTTGGGATAGACCTCGCCTTCGCCATAGCCGTCATCGGCAGGATCGGAATAGATCAGGCAGCCAATCGCTCCATGCTTGTAGGCCAGCAGCGGCTTGACGCCCCGCCACACCTTGCCGTAGCGGGCAATGACGATCTTGCCCTTGACGCTGATGCCCATCAGCGCGAGTTGCTTGTAGTCCTCCTGCGTGCCGAAATTGACATAGACCAGCGGCGCCGTGACATCGCCGTCGCCCTGATAGGCAAGGTAGGCGGGCAGCGCGTAATCCCTGGCGGTGGCGCTTGTGTCGCCGGGGATGGGCTTTTCCTGCAGCGTCGCCTTGAAGCTTCCCATCTCCACCGCCTCGCTGATCGGCGTCGGGAAAAGAACCTGGAATGTTTCGATATGGGCGTCCCATCCGAACTTGCGGAATTGGTCCAGCTCCCAATCGGCGATGAACTTGTCATGCGGCGAGCCGACCTGGTTCGGTTCGGACGAGGTCAGCTTCAGCCAGGCAAGCTGATCCCTGGAACTGAGCGCCGCATCGAATTTCTCCTGCAGCGGTGTTTCGCCCTGTGCCAGCGCGCTGCCTGCCAGAAGCATGAAGGAAAGACCGAAAGGAATTGAACGCCGCATCGTTCGCCCCGTTTTGAAGATTACAGCGCGATGGTAACAGCGCGGGCCTTCATCGTCCTCCGTCAGGCAATGCAATATTTGAAGGATTCCGGCAAATTTCGGTGCCGCGCGCGCGCAGCGTGCAGATATACTGCAATGTACCTTGTTTATTACGATGAATACAGAATTCTGGCCCGGCCCACAAAGACAAACAGCCGGCTCCGGGAGAGGGACATCCGAAGCCGGCTGGTGCCGGGACAAAACGGCAAGCGCACCACTTGCCGAGGGAATGGCTGCCGGCATGAGACGGCAACCAGCCGGCGGCGTCCCTAATCGGCCGGCGGATATTTGACGCCCAGCTGATCCAGATAGGTCGGATACTTGGCGGCGTTGTAGTAGAACGGCTCCATCAGCGGACGGTATTTCTCCATCAGCTCGTCATTGCGGTGGATCGCCGGTTCGTCGCCGGGCGACAGCATCGACACGTAATGCATGTCCTTGTTCTCGACATTCGTGAAGAATTCCTTGGCGTCGGTCACCAGCTTGGGCGTCGTCATCAGGTCCAGCACGGTCATCGCCACCGCCTTGGCGCCCGCCACCGCGCCCTTATGGGCGATGGGCGTGGCCATGGCCATGGCCGAGAGGCGGTTGTGGAAAGGCACGCTCGGAATGTTGGAAGGAAACATCATCATCACTGTGGGAATGGTCCATGTGATGTCGCCCACATCGTCGGAGGCGCCGCCCGCCGCGTTGCCGCCACTGGCCGGTGTTATCAGCGGCATGATGTTTTCCGACAATGGCTGCAATTTCAGATGGTTCTCTGTCTGCACTGCCTGGGTGAAGGTCTGGTCGGCGGCGGTCCATTTGGGCATGCCAACCGCCTTGATATTCTCATACAGCGCTTCGGCCATGGGCTTGTTGCTGTAAATCGGCGCGGCCTCGCCCAGGAGCTGGTGGGTGACGGTGGTTCCGGTCGCCTTGGCCGCGGATTCGGCAATCTCGTTGCCGGTCTTGTACAGCTCGGCAACCGAGGCGAAGTCGTGGTCGCGAAAATAATACCAGACCGAGGCGGTGTCGGGCACGATGTTGGGCTGGTCGCCGCCGTTGGTGATGACATAATGGGTGCGTTGCGACGGCGGCAGATGCTCGCGACGGAAATTCACGCCGACATCCATCAGTTCGACGCCGTCCAGCGCGCTGCGCCCGTCCCAGGGATCGGCGGCCGCGTGCGCCGTCTTGCCGTGAAAAGTGTATTCCACCGAGACCATGCCGTTGCCGCCCATGCCCCACATGGTGCCGAACATCGAAGCGACGTGGACATAGATGCAGGCATCGACATCCTTGAACACGCCGGCGCGGACGTAGAAAGCCTTGGCGCCCAGCAGCTCCTCGGCGATGCCGGGCCACAGCATCAACCTGCCCTTGATGTGGTTCTTTTCCATCACCGCCTTCACTGCCAGCGCGGCGGCGATCTGCAGCGGCATTCCGGCATTGTGGCCCTCGCCATGACCAGGCGCGCCCGGCACGATCGGCTTGAGGGTCGCAATCCCCGGCACCTGGGACAGGCCGCGCAGGTCGTCTTCGTCGCTGCCCATGGCGATCAGCGGCCCGCCCTCGCCCCAGGTCGCTGTCCAGGCGGTGGGGATGCCGGCGATGCCGCGGGTGATCTTGAAACCGTTCTTTTCCAGGATTCCCGTCAGATAGGCGCTGGTGCGGATTTCCTGAAAGCCCGGCTCGCCATAGCTGAACACGGTGTCCACCATCACCTGCACAAGCTTTGCGTTGGCGTCGACATTGGCCGCCGCCGCCTGCTTCATGGCCTCAGGCGCGGCGGCGAAAGCCGGTGCCGCCAGGCATGCGGAAAGAAGAAACGCCGTCGCGCCGCGCGGGATCGATTTCATCGTCAGCCCCCTTCTGCGAAGAAACGCGGGCCGCCCCGACAAGAGCGGCCCGCCAGTTCATCAACCACCAGTCGTATCGGAGGTGAACTGCTTGGGCGGCGTGATCTTGCGGATCGGTCCCGTGGGCGGGTTGGGATACTTGATGCCCAGCTGGTCGAGATAGGACGGATACTTGGCGGAGTCGTAGTAATAGGGCTCCATCAGCGGCCGGTAGGTGCGCATGTAATCGTCGTTGATGTGGATTGCCGGCACATCGGTGGCGCTCAGGAACGGCTTGTAGTGATCATAGGCCTGCTGGTCGGTGTCGAAATACTTCTTGGCCGTGGTCAGTTCTTCGGGCGTCGTCATCAGGTCCAGCACCGTCAGCGCCACAGCCTTTGCGCCGGCCACCGCGCCCTTGTGTGCGATCGGCGTCGCCATCGCCATGGCCGAAGTGACATTGTGGCCGATCATGTTGGGAATGTTGGAGGGAAAGCGGATGGTGATCGTCGGCACCGTCCACATGATGTCGCCGATATCGTCGGAACCGCCGCCGGTCGGAATCCGCTGCTCGACCGGGCCGCGCAGAGGCTCAACCTTGTCCCGCAGCGGTTCGACCTTGCGATGCTGTGTCTCCTGCACCAGCTTGGCGAACGCCTGGTCGTCGGCGGTCCATTTGGGCATGCCGACAATTTCGATATTGGCCTGGGCCAGCTCGGCCAGCGGCTTGTTGCCGAAGTTGGGCGCGGCCGTACCCAGAAGCTTATGTTCGACCGTGGTGTCGGTCATCATCGCGGCAGCATCGGCGGTCTTGTTGCCGATGTCATAAAGCGCCTTGACCGTGTCGAAGGTGTGGTCGCGGAAATAATACCAGACCTTGGCAACGCCCGGTACGATGTTGGGCTGGCCGCCGCCGTCCGAAATGACATAATGCGTGCGCTGGGAGAGCGGCAGGTGCTCCCGGCGGAAGTTCATCCCCACATCCATCAACTCCACAGCATCCAGCGCGCTGTGACCATCCCAGGGATCGCCCGCGGCATGCGCGGTCTTGCCGTGGAACGTGTATTCCACCGACACCATGCCGTTGCTGCCGGGGCCATAGGAGGTCGCAAAGCTGTTGGCGACATGGGTGAAAATGCAAGCATCGACCCCCTTGAACAGGCCGTCGCGGACATAGAAGGCCTTGGAGCCCAAAAGCTCCTCGGCCAGGCCGGGCCAAAGCATCAATCGGCCCTTGATATGGTGCTTCTCCATTACGGCCTTGATGGCGATGGCCGCGGCGACCTGCAACGGCATGCCGGAATTGTGACCTTCGCCATGGCCAGGCGCGCCCGGCACGATAGGCTCGATATTGGGATCGCCAGGGATCTGCGAGACACCGCGCAGGTCGTCTTCATCGCTGCCCATGGCGATCAGCGGACCGCCCTCGCCCCAGGTCGCGGTCCATCCGGTGGGCATGCCTGCCACGCCCCTGGTGATCTTGAATCCGTTCTTTGCCAGGATGGAGGTAAGATACTCGCCAGTCCGGAATTCCTGGAAGCCGGGCTCGCCGAAGCTGAACACCGTGTCGACCATCACCTGCACCAGCTTGGCATGATCGTCGATGTTGGCCATCGCTTCCTGCTTCATCTCCATCGGTGCCGCCGCCAGGACGGGCATGGGAGAGAGGATCGAGGCGCTGAGCAGAAGGGCGATAAGTTTCCTGGTGGTCGTCATGCTGATCTCCAATTTTCTTTTGGAACGCTGCGTGTATGCCAGATCGTGCCGGGATAGGGAATGACGGGCCCGCCCGGGAGGGAGCGGGCCCGTTACGCTTACATCTTGAACCGCAGGCCGACGGTGTAAACCCGGCCCAGATAGTCGTAGAGGGCACGGTTGGTATTCGGATAGGCCGGCGTATTGTTGCCGTCCGGACCGTTGCCCACCAGCGGCGGGCTGGTGTTGAAGATATTCTTCGCCGAGAAATATGCCTCGCTGTCGAAATCCCACGCCACGAACGAGTAGGTGATGGAGCTGTCCATGTAGAACGCACCATCGATGCTGTTTAGGTTCGACGTGCGATGCGCCAGCGTAGAGGTCGGGCAACCGGTCGTGCAGACAATCCACTCGTTGGCGTATTTGCCCGCACTCACGCCGCGTCCCAGGAGGAAAAAGGTCCAGGGATCGGTGTGATAGGTCGCGCTGACCTGGTACGACCAGTCCGGCGTGCCGCCGGTATTGGTGCCCGCTGCATCGGTAGGCGGGGCAATGCCGTTGTTGGTGTAGGCACGCAGATAGGTCGTCGCCAGGGCGTTGAGGGTGAGATCACCGGGGATCTCGCCGAACCAGTTGAGGGCGTCCAGCGGCACCTGGTAGGTGACGTCGAAGTCAATGCCTTCCTGCTTCTGCGTGGCAAAGTTGATGGGCTTCAACTGAATGAAGTTGATCGCCGAACCCACGCTGCCCGGACCGCGCACCACACCATCCGACCAGTTGATGTTGGGACAGTAGTTCCCGATGCTTTGGACGTAGCAGAGATCCGTCACGTCCTGCGCCGAGATCGTGCCGATCGAGCCCTTCAGGTTGATGTTGAAGTAGTCGATCGAAGCCGCCAGGCCGGGAATGAAGCTCGGAGTCAGGACGACGCCGGCACCCAGGCTGTTGGCCGCCTCCGGGTTCAGCAGGGGGTTGCCCGTCTGGTTCTGGATGAAGGTATAGGAAGTATTGTTGATCACCACCGTATTGGTACGCCGGGTGCCCGTGGCGAACAGCTCGCTCAGGTTGGGCGCGCGGATGTCGTGCGAATAGGTGGCGCGGAACTTGACGTCGTCGATCGGCTGGTAGTTGGCACCCAACTTCCAGGTGTTGACGCCGCCTGACGTGCTGTAGGCGGTGTAGCGGATAGCGCCGTTGACATCGAGCCCTTCGGCCAGCGGAACCACCGTTTCCAGGTATCCTTCTGCCACCGAATAGTGACCCTGGGTGACCAGGTAGTTGCCGAACAGCCAGCCCGACTGATATGGGGTCGGAACGAAACCGTTGATTGACTCCAGCCGCCATTCGCCGCCGAAGGCGATGGAGATCGGACCGGCCCAGTCCTGGATCGGGTCACCCGACACGTTGAAGCCATAGACCTGCTCGTTCAGGCGCTGCAGGCGGTAGGGCGTGCCCAGCACATAGCCCAGGCCTTTCTGGAAGTCCGCCGCGCTCTGCATGCCGCCATCGATACCGATGCGCGACAGTGGCGAACAGCCGTTCGACGGGCTTGTCAGGCTGCTGCGGCACACGATGGTGCCGGCCGGCACGCCCAGGGCGTTGCCGGCCGGGGCGAACACCGCGTCCTGAGCCAGGGCCAGCTTGGAAGAATTCCACAGCGGGGTTTCCTGTTCGCGGGTGTTGGTCATGCTCGCCTGGGCGAAAAGATCCCACGTCCAGTCGGTGTCGAACAGATTGGTGGTGCCGTCTGCACCGGCGGCGAAGCGCTGCGCCTCGCGGCCGTTGCGGCTGCCCGACTTGGGAAAGCCCGCATTGGTCGAACCCATGTTGAGCGAGGCCAGATTGTTCGCCGCCATGTAGTCCCGGATGCTTTGCGGCAGGAAGGCGTTGTCGGCCTTGATGGCGATGCCCGGATACTGGGGAGGCTGCATGTAATAGCTGCGCCCCTTGTAGCGGGTGACCGAACCTTCCACCCACAGTTCGATGTCCGGGGTGATGTAATAGCTGCCCCGGCCATAAAGGCTTTCGCGGTTTTCGCCGGCAGCCAGCGAGCTGGTGCCGCCATAATTGTCCTGGGTGACCGCGGTATCGCCGCCGATCATCCACGGGCCCGTCACCGTGCCGTAAGCCAGGTTGTTGACGGCGCCGTTGACGCCAAAATAGGTTCCCCGGAGCAGGCTCGAATTTGCGCCCCCCGTGGTCACCGAATTCAGGACAAGGCCGCCTGGCGCCACCTGGCTGGAGCCGATGCCCTTCTGGATCAGATAGAAGGGCTGACCATTGGTCGCCGTATAGGCGGGGTTCTGGACTCGAAAATAGCCCTGCTGATTCCACTTCGGGTTATAGTCATAAATCCCCTGGATCTGGGTCCACTCCCCCGACACCAGCAAGTGCGCCTTGCCGCCCAGGAAGTCACCGCCATAAGTCAGATTGGCCTTATAGTTGGGCCGCAGGGCATTGTACGTCTCGCCGTACTGCATGCTGCCCTTCAGGCCGGTATAGTCCTTGTCGAGGATGAAGTTCACCACGCCGCCCACCGCGTCCGAGCCGTAGTCGGCCGAGGCGCCGCCCGTGACCACGTCAACGCGCTTCACAAGCTGTTGCGGAATGGTGTTGACGTCGATCTCACCGGTCGAGGCGGAGGCCGGCGTGCGGTGGCCATCCAGCAGCACCAGGGTGCGATTGGCGCCAAGCCCGCGCAAATTGAGGGAAGAGACGCCGGCCAGGCCGTTGGAAAGGCTGCCTGCCGAGGTGTCGGCCTTGGTGCTGGCCTGCAGGGCAGGAAGCTGGTCGACGAATTCCGCCAGGTTGGCAGGTGCCCTGGCGTCGATCTGGTCGGCGCCGATGACTGTCACCGGGGTCGGGGCGTTATAGCCGTTACGCACGACGCGTGTGCCAGTGACCGAGACTTCTTCGACGGGCGCTTCAGCCTGGGCGACCTGGACCTGGGCGACCTGGGTCGGTGCGGTCGCCGCGGTGTCTTGGGCCAATGCACTGTGGGCTGTCAGCCCCAAAGCAGCGAATCCAGCCGTTGCCAGAAGATATTTGCGAAATGCCGGAAGGACGGATCCTTCGATTTGTCGTTTGTTGCGCATCAGACTCCCCCAAATGAAAAAAAGAGTCCTGGCTGCGTTCCCCCAAAATCATTTCTTACGGTGCGAGCGCTTATTTTATGTGCATTACGCTCGCACCTTCGACATCCAGCAGTTTCTCCAAGCCCCCACCTTTCATTTCGTCACGCACGGTTTGCTTGCAAAATTCCCCCGCAAGACCGTCCGTGAGACACAACAATCCGCATTCGCGCAAATGGCCAGAAATCAGGCCCTTTGCACAACCTTTCGGCGTTCCTGATTTCGATCTGCGATCATTCGCGCCAGCAGAAAAAAGTTAGCAGAAAGTGAGTTGCGGTTCTCGTTAATCTCGGACAGTTTTGTGCCCGATAGATTGGATATCCAACGAGATCGGAGGCAATTTTGCTGAATTCCAATACGGTGACGCTGGATGCCACGGATTATCGAATTCTGCGCGAGCTGCTGCGCGATGGCCGCGTGGCCGATGTGCAGCTCGGCGAAAGAATCAATCTGTCCAGCACCGCCGTGGCGCGCCGCCGCAAGATCATGGAAGAGAACGGCATCATTGCCGGCTACAATGCCAATATTAACATGTCATCGCTTGGCTTTAACGGCGTGGTGATGGTGGCGATCGAATTGAGCTCCCAGGCCGAGCATGTGCTGGTGGAATTCGAGCGGGAGGTGGTGAAATGTCCCTCCATCTCCTATTGCGGCTTTGTCTCTGGCGACACCGACTTCATGATCATGATCCACGTCAACTCATTCAATGATTACGACCGCATCTACCGGCGCGAACTCTCCAACCTGCCTCACGTCGCCAAGATCCGCTCCAGCTTCGTGCTGCGAGAGGTGGCACGGCGCCTGACGCCGCCCGTGGTGTTCGACGCACAGAAATAGCCGGCAGCGAACCGGCGCAAATCCTTGCCGGCCGTTTGAATTCCTGCGCGTCGCCGCGCTTTGGATTGCAATTCCGTCAAGCATGGCGGAAAGTGCATTTGAAATTGCTGAAACGCATTCCGGCGAACATGCTAGTAGTTTTGCGTTTCATCAGCGCGTTCGCGCGCATGCGCGGCCAGGAGCTATGACATGGGATTGCGATGGATGACGGCGGTTTTCGCCGCGCGGCTTCCGCGCTGCGAGGCGTAGGCTGAGCGATGCTCGCGACCGGCAAGCCAATGGCAATGACACACACGGCCCCCGACCTGAGCGTGACCGACCTCTTCACCATCGGGATTGGCCCGTCCAGTTCTCATACGGTGGGACCTATGCGGGCGGCGGCGTCCTTCGCGGTCCAGGCACTGCTTCAGGGCACGCCCGTCGCCGTGACCTGCGAGCTGTTCGGTTCACTGGCGCTGACCGGCCGGGGACACTGCACGGACATGGCTGTCCTTTTGGGGCTTTCCGGGTGGTTGCCTGAAACGATCGATCCGGAAAATATTGCAGCCATGACCGCCAGGATCCGCGCGGCGGGCGAAGTCAGTCTGGGAGGCAAGAGCAGTGTCGCCTTCAAGGAAGAAGAACAGCTTCTCTTCCGCATGGGTGAATTCCTGCCGGGCCATCCCAACGCGATGCGCTTCACCGCCCAATATGCAGGCGGACGGCAGGTCCAGCAGACCTATTTTTCGATCGGCGGCGGCGCCATCGTCGCCGAGGGCGAGTTGCCCGCCCGCACCAATGTCGCGGTACCATACCCGTTCTCGTCGGCGGCCGAACTGCTGGAAGCGGGCAAGCGCAACGCCATGTCGGTTTCCCAGATCATGTGGGCGAACGAGGAAGCGTGGCGCGCGCGCGGCGAGACCGAAGCCTTTCTCGACAACGTGCGGGCCGCAATGATGGACTGCATCGCGCGTGGCTTCCGCCGGGAAGGGATTTTGCCCGGTGGCCTGAAGGTGCGACGCCGCGCCAAGGCGCTGCATGACCGGCTTTTGGCGCGCGGGCCCCGCACCGATCCCAGCCATGTCTTCGAATGGGTGAGCCTTTATGCGCTCAGCGTGAATGAGGAAAATGCGGCGGGTGGGCGCGTGGTGACCGCGCCGACCAATGGCGCGGCGGGCATTCTGCCGGCGGTGCTGAAATATTATGAGACTTTCACCAACAGCCCCACGCCGGGCCGGTCGCGCGACTTCCTGATGACCGCCAGCGCCATCGGCTTTCTTTACAAGTCTCGTGCCTCGATTTCGGCCGCCGAGATGGGCTGCCAGGGCGAGGTTGGTGTCGCCTGTTCCATGGCCGCGGGCGGCCTTGTGGCGGCGCTGGGCGGCAGCAACGAGCAGATCGAAAACGCCGCCGAGATCGGCATGGAGCACAATCTGGGCCTGACCTGCGATCCGGTTGGCGGACTTGTCCAGATCCCCTGCATCGAGCGCAACACCATGGGCGCGGTAAAGGCCATCAACGCCGCCTATCTGGCGCTGCACGGAGACGGCCAGCACATCGTCTCGCTGGACGCCGTGATCGAGGCGATGCGCCAGACCGGGGCGGACATGCGTGCCAAATACAAGGAAACCAGCCTTGGCGGGCTGGCTGTCAACGTGGTGGAATGCTGAACCCTATGCGGCCAGCAGAGCGGCGGTGTGAAACACGATGAAGGCCGCGACATAGGCCAGCGCCAGCATGTAGCTGAACATCACCACCGGCCACAGCCAGCCGCCCGTCTCCCGCCGCACCACCGCCAGGGTGGACATGCATTGCGGCGCGAAGACATACCAGGCCAGGAAAGACAGGGCCGTCGCCAGCGGCCATTGATGGGCCAGCGTCGCCGCCAGCATGCCGCCGCCGCCAGCGCCGCTGACGGCATAGACTGTGCCCAGTGCGCCGACGGCCACTTCGCGCGCCGCCATGCCGGGGATCAGCGCCACCGCCATTTGCCAGGTAAAACCGATGGGCGCCAGCAGCGGATGAATGAAATGGCCGATCATGCCGGCGAAGCTGTAATCGATGGCCGGCCCGCTGGCGCCCGCCGGCGCGGCGGGAAAGCTGGAGAGGAACCAGATGAGCACCATCATCGAGGCAATGATGGTCCCTGCCCGCTTCAGGAATATCTGCCCGCGCAGCAGCACGCCACGCGCCACATTCTTGGGGTCCGGTACCTTGTATGCCGGCAGCTCGATCAGGAAGGGCTCGCTGGCGCTGCGCCAGATCAGCTTGCGCACGATGAAGGCCACGATCAGCGCGCTGCTTATGCCTGCCGCGTAAAGCCCGAACATCACCAGCCCCTGCAGGTTGGCGAAACCCCACACCGTGCGGTGGGGGATGAAGGCGGCGATAATCAGCGTATAGACGGGAATGCGCGCCGAGCAGGTGGTCAGCGGCGCTACCAGGATGGTGGTCAGCCGGTCGCGCTTATTGTCGATCACCCGCGCCGACATGATGCCGGGAATGGCGCAGGCGAAGCTGGACAGCAGCGGAATGAAGGCGCGCCCGTGCAGTCCCGCCACGCCCATCAGCCGGTCCATCAGGAAGGCGGCCCGCGCCATGTAGCCGAAATCTTCCAGCAGGATGATGAAGAAGAACAGGATCAGTATCTGCGGCAGGAACACCACCACGCTGCCCACGCCCGCGATCAGGCCGTCAGCAATGAAGCTCTGCAGCAGGCCCGGGGGCATATAATGCGCCACAGCCTGGCCGAGCCACGTGAAACCCGCATCGATGAGGTCCATCACTGGCGTCGCCCAGCTGAACACCGCCTGGAACATCAAAAACAGGATCAGCATCAGGATGGCGGTACCCACCACCGGATGCAGCAGCAGGCCATCCAGCCGTCCGGTCCAGGTATCGGGACGCAGCGGTGGCTTCACATAGGTGCGCATGATGCGCTCGGCCTCGCGATGGGCCTGGCGCAATTCCACCGCCGTCGGTTCATGCCAGAGGGAAGCAGTCGCCCCCTGCCCGGCCGCCAGCGCATCGACCTGGGAAAGCAGATCGTTCAGCCCGCGCTTGCGCACCGCCACGGTGGTCACCACCGGCACGCCCAGCGCCCCGGACAGGCCCTTCAGGTCTATGCGGATGCCCTGGCGTTCGGCGATGTCGAACATGTTGAGCGCCAGCACCATGGGCCGGCCGACCGACTTCAGCTCCAGCGCCAGGCGCAGCACCAGGCGCAGATTGGTAGCGTCGGCGACACAGACCAGGATCTCCGGCAAGGATTCGCCCGCCAGCCTGCCCAACACCACGTCGCGGGTCACCGCTTCGTCGGGGCTGCGCGCGCGAAGGGAATAGGTGCCGGGCAAATCCAGCACCGAGACGCGGCGGCCGCCCGGCGTCAGGACGACGCCTTCCTTGCGCTCCACAGTGACGCCCGGATAGTTGGCGACCTTCTGACGCGCGCCCGTCAGCGCGTTGAAAAGCGCGGTCTTGCCCGAATTGGGATTGCCGACCAGGGCGATACGCGTGCCCAGAACTGCCTCGCTCATGGTGTCGTATCGCGCTCGATCAGAATGGCGCGCGCCTCGCGCCGGCGCAGCGCCACGCGCATGTCGTCCAGACGAAGCGCGATGGGATCACGCCCGACCAGACCTTCATGCAGGACATGGAAACGCGCGCCCTCGACGAATCCCATCTCCAGCAGCCGCCGTTCAAGCTCGTCATGACCAATCTCGCCGGGGCCGTCATGGCCTTCCGGCGCGATGCCCTTGATCAGGCCGCGGTCGCCCTTGCGAAGCTCACTCAAGCGCTGGAAATGCCGCATCTCAAGTTTGAGAATTAATTGCAACTAGCCTTTACCGGAGCCTGAGGACAACCGCAAGAGCGGCGAAGCGTCACGCAATTCTTTAGCCGGCGCCGGCGATCCTGGCACCAGCGTAATGCATTGGATTCTATAATTTTTCTCAAGCTGGTTGGGAGAGCAGCGAGCCGTCCAGGCCTCCCCTGCCGTCATCGGCCCCATCGGGCGCGTCCGGCCCCGACGGAAGCCAGACCCGGATCGCCAGCCCCGAAACCACGCCATTGCTGGCTTCAATGGTGCCCCGATGCGCAATAATGGCCCGCTTGGCGATGGACAGGCCCAGGCCGTAACCCTGACCGGCGGCGGGCTGGGCCTGGACGAAGGGTTCGAACAGGCCGGCAAGCTGCCCGCTCTCCACGCCTGGTCCCTGGTCGCGGATCGCGACGCAATTGCCTTCGGCGTCTGCGCTCATTTCGACAGTGATGACCTCGCCGCGGCGCGAGAAGCGCAGCGCATTGCGCACTATGTTCTCGATCGCCCGGCTGACCAGCCGGCCGCTGCCCATCACCGGCCGTTCTTGGCCCCCCGGTATCCTGCCCACCAGATCGATACGCACGCCTTTCTCCTGGGCTTCGAAGCGGGCATCCTCGACCACCAGACGGACGACTTCGGACAGCGAGAAATATTCGTCGGAGCGCGTGGCCCCGATTTCCAGACGCGACAATGCCAGCAACTCGCCGACCATTTCCTCCAGCTTGTCGGCCTCGCGGTCGATGCGCTGCAGCGACTGCGGGGTTTTTTCCGGCGACTGGCGGGCCAGTTCGATCGCCAGTTGCAGCCGCGCCAGGGGCGAGCGCAACTCGTGCGCGATATCGGCCAGAAGGCGGTCGCGGGAGGCGACCAGTTCCTCCAGCCGGTCCGCCATCTGGTCGAAATCCGTGGCCAGGTCGGCGATTTCATCGCGGCGCCGGTACCAGCCCGGTCCCAGCCGGGCCTTGAGATCGCCGGCCGCCAGCCGCCGGAAGCCCAGCCGGATCCGGCTGATCGGTACCGTGAGATAGAAAGCCAGCAGGGCGCTGAACAGCAGCGTTCCCACCACCGTTCCCAGGAAGACGCGCGGCCCCATGTCGGCCACCAGCGGCGGCGCAGCAAAGCCGTGGAAGCGCGTGATCAGATAGGTGATGGCATAGCGGCCGCCATTCGGATCCACCGCCGTGGTGGCAAATATGCCGTGGAAACGGTCGTCATGGGGCGGAGCTTCGGAATGCATCCGATGCCAGGTCACCCGCTGGCTTTCCGCCCTGGGCCAAGTGGCCAGCAGGTCACGCAGCCCCTGCTCTCCCCCAAGGCGCATGGCGGCGGCAGCACCGGAAAGACCCAGCTGTGCCGTGCGCTCCGCGGTGCGGCTGGGGGTGTCGTTGAGGATGGAGTCGACTACCGAGACCAGGTTGGTGCACAACAGGAAGCTGATCGCGACCCACAGGAATATCTTGAAGAACAGCGGGCGCCTCATGCCGCAACCCTCAGGCGGTAGCCTACGGCCCGGATCGTTTCGATTTCGATCGTCCTGCCGGAGACAGTATCAAGCTTCTTGCGCAGATTGCTCACATGCACGTCGATGCTGCGGTCATAGGCTTCGCGCCGCCGGCCCAGAACGCTGAGAGACAGCTCGTCCTTCGTCGCCACGGCATCGCCGCTGCGCAACAGCGCCTGCAGGAGATCGAATTCGCAGGTCGTCAGCTCCATTGGCCGCGCATCGAAGGTCACCAGTCGCCGCGCCGGCAGCAGCCTTAGACGGCCCGCAGCGAGATATTGGGAAGACTGCGCGGTGGACGGGTTCTGGCGGCGCAGCACCGCCTTCAGCCGCGCCAGAAGCTCGCGCGGGTAATAGGGCTTGGCGATATAGTCATCCGCCCCCATCTCCAGGCCCGCGACGCGCTCTTCTTCGTCACCCTTGGCGGTGAGCATGATTACCGGAACCGCGCTTTGCGCGCGGATGCGCTGCAGGGTTTCGATGCCGCTGATGTCGGGCATCATCACATCCAGGATGACTGCGTCCAGCCCGGGATCGAGAGCCGCCGCCGCGCCTTCCAGACCGTTGAAGGCGGCGGCGATTTCAAACCCCTCGCCCCGGAGAAATTCGGTCAGCATTCCGGTCAGCGCCGCGTCGTCGTCGATTAGCAGGACCTTCGGCATCACGATTTCCATCCCGCGCCGCGACCTCTATCGGGCCTGCTGCCATTCGAGAATAAATCCCGGTGCCGCGCCAAGTCCAACGGCACGACTTTGCCGCACCTGCGAAGACCGGCGCGGCGGTCAGGGTTTTCCGGCCAAGGCCAGGGATTTCCCATCGTTGGCGGCCCGCCGATTGGAGGTATCGTTCGCGGCTTTCTCTTCCGGATAGCGGGGCCGGTCCAGGGTCTTGAGGAAGTAATCCTTGCTGGGCAGATCGACGATCACCCTTTCCAGGGTGGGAACCGCCGCTTCGGTGGTGCCCGGCGGCACATCCTGGGGGACGCGGGTCGTGACGGCTTTGATGGTGGCGGCGCGGATGGCCTCGAATGCGGCCTTGCGATCCACTTCACCAGCCAGCAGGGGAATATCCATCGGCTTGTCGGGATCGACGACGTAGGCCGGCATGGCCGTGATGCGATAGGCGGTGGAGATGCCCTGATATCGCCGGGTCCGGGGATCATACATGCCGTCAGCGTTGCGCTTCAGGGCATAATAAAGCGCGACATGATCCTCATGCTCGCGGATGCCCTGCTGGCCGCCATCCTGGGCGAATGCATTCTCGACATACAGATCGCGCCAGTCGCGGTAACCGCCCAGAAGACCGGCGGCGCTGCCATCGTCGGCGATCTTGAGCCGGATGCGGCCCTGGTGGAAATCGGCATCACCGGTCTGGTCATAGAACCAGGCAATGCGCGGGGCATGCATTTGCGCGACCTGTTCGGTCTGTACCACGCCGTTTCTGATCCTGGCCTTCAACCTGGTGTATTCGGCGGGCTCAAGGATGCGATAGGAATAATCGGGGGCGACGTTGCCGCGCGCGTCCTTCACGATCTTGTCCGGAGAATAGCCGATCTCGACCGTGGCATTGTCGTCGTTCATCGGATCCTGGTTGCCCGAGATCCGGATTACCATGGTGTACAAGCCCTCCTGCATCTTGTCGTTGGCGCGCAAGTCCAGCGTGGCATTGCCATTGCCGCGCCAGGGCGCATCACACCCCCAGGCGCGATAAAGCGCGTTATCAATCCCCTTTTCGCCGTCGGGGCTGACGAAATCCCTGGTGCCGATCTTGCCGTCCAGGTTGAAGCCGTCTCCGATGCGGCTCACCACCTGCGGCTGGCCGGGATCTTCCGCAGCAAATGGATTGACGTATGTCTCGATGCCGCGCCGGTAGCCGCGATAGGAAACCGCCCGATTCCAGATGAAGAAGCGGGTGAGGACCGGCGCGCGTGCCTGGCCCAGTCCCGGCGGCTTGGTGATCCAGTCGATCTCCTGCCGGCTGCGCCATTTCTGCCGCGCCAGCGCCCTGCGGGTCTCATCCTCATTGGCGAAATGCACCGTGCTGCCATGCGGACAATCGACGCCGGGCTCGATTTCGGAGCCGCGGGTAAAGCCGGCCCGGCCGCCATAGCGGAAGGCATATTCATAGGTGGCGACCACATAGCCCCTGACCCAGGGCGCGGCGGACACCGGCTGTGCGCCGCACAGAAGACCGGCCAGCGCGCAGAACCACAGATGCTTGTGCAGGCGCATGATCCTCTTCCCCGTCAGGACACGATCACCGTGCCGACCATCCCCATGGTTTCATGGTATTTGCAGACATACTTGTAGGTGCCTTTGGCCGCGAAGGTGTGGCTGTAGCTTTCTTCTTCCTCGATATCATCGGAACCGAAGGGCTGGACCCCGGGCGGCAACGCGACGTCGGCGGCGTTGGCGGCCTGGGCCGGGTCGAAGGTTACGGTGTGGGTGATGTTGTGCGGATTGGTCCACTTGACCGTATCGCCGGCCTTAATGTTCAGCGTAGCAGGCTCGAATTCCATGCGCGGCGCCTGGTTCATGCTGACTTCGACGGTCCTGGACTGGGCCAGGGCCGGCACGATCAGGCTGGTTCCCAGTGCGGCAACCGAGCTGGTAAAGGCGCGTCGATGCAGTGTCATGGATCCTCCGGGCACTATTCTTCCCGCGTCAGCCTGAAAGGTCATTGCGGGGGCGAGACCTGGTTGACCAACAGATCGGAGACAGCGCCGGCTTCGAACGCCAGCGGATCGGCATCATCCATCTGGTCCTTGTGGAGTGCGATATCGGCGCTGGCTTCAAAATCGGCGATGGTCGCGGCGTCCTTGCCGTCGGCGAAGAAGGCGGCACCCGAGAACGGGCTCCAGCTCTTCCAGGCCGGGTCGCCCGACAGCCTGTAGCGCCAGACGGGGCGGAAATATTCCATGCGGAAACTGTAGCGCAGTCCCGCCGGATCGCGCCGTGGGACCGCAACGGCATCGCCCCTGCCGCGCGCTTCGATGAAGCTGAACCAGCGGCCATCCTGTTCCAGGGTCAGTTCTGCCGCGCGCCAGGCAAGATATTTCTCGACATCATCTCGGCTGGTGAATTTGTGCCCCGCCAAAACCAGGTGAAAGCGGTCGGCCCCCTTCTTCTCCATTTTGAAGACGCCGGGCCCGGCGGGTGGAACCATGTCCAGCCTTTCGGGCGCGTCCGCGAGCGCCACCTTGGCGGCGGCAGGCGCAGCCTGGGCCTGTCCGGCAAGACAGAAAAAAGCGGCTGCCACAGCAACGGTGCGGCCAGTGGAAATTCGGAACGACATGCACGCCCCCTGGGATGGCGATGTTCAGACAAGCAGCTCGGTGAACGGGCTCTTGGTCTCCATGGATCCGGAGCCCCAGCTTTCCAGCGAAATGTCCATCGCCTTTTGCGCGGTCAGACCGACGCGGGAAACCGGGCTGCCGTCGCCATTGATGTGGTAGCCGGTTTTCATCCGGCCATTGGCGGAGCCCGCGGTCAGCATCGGAATGCCGTCCAGTGCGTGAATCTTGGCGAAGGCGACGTCGGTGAAGGCGTAGACAAGGCAATGATCCAGCAGCGTACCGTCGCCTTCGGGAATGGCATCCAGTTCCTGAAGGTAACTGAGGAAGAGCTCCATGTTGTAGACATTGTAATTGGCCACGCGCGGCTGATAGCCCAGCAACGGGTCGATCGGCTCCTCGTGGGTGGACTGGTGATAGCCCAGCGAGTCGCCGGGAATGAAAATCTGCGAACCCGGCTCGGACACGCTCATGTGGAAGACGCGGGTCTGGTCGGTAGCCATCGCCAGCGCGGCAAGCCGGGACATCAATGGTGTGACCTTGCGCAGGTTGGGCAGCGCATTGTTGCAGGCCATTTCCTCCGGCGCGGCGGGGATGGCAACCTTGGCCTCGATTTCGGGCCGCTGCAGTTCGGCCTGCATCTGAAGCTCCGCCTCGCGGACCGATGTGAAATACTGATCCATGCGGCTGCGATCGGAGGCTCCGAGTTCCTGCATGGCGCGCTTGCGGTCGTCGGCCACCACCGACAGCACACTCTGCTGAAGCATGACTTGCGGATCAGGCTTCCAGTCGCCCTTCGACGGGTCCTGAAAGCCAGGCCCGAACAGGCGCGTATATAAAGAAAGCGGCGAAACCTCCGCCGGCAGCGTATTGGCCCCACCCAGGCTGGAATAGCTCTGCCGGGCGTCCCCGGCACAGGACGCCGCCACCGACTTGAAACGCGCGCCGCGGCTGACCACATCGGCCACCTGCTGGTCGATGGTTTTGGAATCAAACTGGCTCATCTTTGTGGGGGAGATGCCAGTGGCGCTGGCACCGACGCCGGACCAGTGCTGATAATTGGGATTGTTGTCCACTGCCACCCGCAAGCCGCTGAACACGTTGATCTTGGCCCGCAGCGGCTGGAGCGGCTTGAGTTGCTCCGTCACTTCATAGTCCTTGCCTGCCGTCTTGGGCACCCACAGCTGCTTGGTCAGGCCCAGGCCATAGAAATAGGTGCTGAACCGGGTGGGCAGCGGCCGCCCGCTCGCGGCCAAGGCTTTGCCCTTGCTGTCCAGCAAACAGTCAAGGAATGGAAGCCCCATGACGGCCAGAGCGCCCTGGCACGAACCCCGGAGAAGGAATCTGCGGTCAAGCATAGCGACGTTCCCCATACATGCGTGGCCCCATCAATGCATCGCCACCTTGCCGCCGCTGCCGGACGGTGGCGCGGGTGGCGGTGCGCTGTAAAGCTCCGGCCCCTCGGCAAGTCCTTTCAGCAGCGCGCGCAGGTGGTACCCGGAATCGACGAACCCTGCATAAGCCGTCTTGAGCGCCGCGGGACGGACGCGTTCTGTATTCTCGCCGCGCGCATAGGCAAACATCTTGCGCGCCAGGCAGGCGGGAAATTTCGGATTGTCGTGCAGGTAGCGGCCCACGCCCTCGGCGCCGGTGATGCTCTGACCCCGGATCTTGGTCGTCAGGTCGATCAGCTCGCCATTTTCCCGGGTGCGATGGCCGCCGATGGTATCGAAGCCTTCCAGCGTTAGCCCGATGGGGTCGCTGTGATTGTGGCAGGACGCACAGACCGGGTTCGTGGCGTGGGCCGTCAGCCGCTGGCGTACCGTCTTCAGCGGGCCACTGGTATTGTTGATGATGGAGAAGTCCACATTGTTGGGCGGATTTGGCGTGGGCTCGCACAGGAAGATATCCATCAGCGCCACGCCGCGCTTGGTCGGCGATGACCGGCCGGGATGGGAGAACATCGCCAGCATGCTGGCCTGGGTCAGGATGCCGCTGCGCCCCGCCTGCGGGCCGAATTCGTATTTCACCCATTCGCCGCTGAATGGGAATGGCACCTGATAGATGGCGGCCAGGCTGCGATTGATGAATGTCTGGCGGGTCGTCATCAGGTCGCGCATGTCGCCGTCGCGGGTCAGCGCCAGGTCGATCACTGTCCGCAGGGTTTCCTCCCTGGCGGAATTGGCGATCGCCACGCCCCATTTGGGATAAAGCAGACTGTCCTTCGACACCGTGTCGAAGTTGTCCAGCTCCAGCATGTCGTTGAAGAAGGCGCGCATGCCCACTTCCAGCCGGGGCGAGGCCATCAGGCGGCCGACTTCTTTTTTCAGGCCGGCATCGGAATTCAGTGCGCCGGTCTCGGCCGCCGTCAGCAATTCGGCATCCGGCGTGGTGTTCCACAGCAAGTAGGACAGCCGCGCGGCGCGGCTGTAGGGTTCCAGCGTGTACTGATCACCGCCGCCGGGCACCGCCACCTCCTTGCGGAACAGGAAGTCCGGCGCCTGGATCAGGCTGGCGAGGCCGTAGCGCAGGCCGGCGTAGAAATCCTTCTGCCTGGCCGCCAGCGTGTGCGTGAGCGCGATGCGGCTTTTCAGTTCATCGTCGGTCAACGGACGGCGGAACAGCATCAGGCCGTAATGGGACAGTATCTTGCCGGCACAGGCATCGTCCGGCGCCGCGGGGGATTTGGGCGTACAGGGAAGACGGGAGCGCAGCTTCTCGCCTGTCACCTGCACGGCGATGCTGTCTGCCATCCTGGTATAGGATTCGAAGCCCGCCGGGGTAACCGAGAGCACCGATGTGCTTGCGGCCAGGAGGCCACCCACGCGGATCGTCGGTTCGAACACGCCCCGTATCTCGATGCCGGCGCCGAAGATGTCGGCGATGGAGTTCCTATATTCCTCCTGCGTCAGACGCCGGAGGGTGACGATTTCGGATTTCGCGGCGGGCGATTTGCCGGCAGCGGCAATGGCTGCGCCCCCCGCAGCAAGCAATGCCAGGGAAAGGGCCAGGACAAGATATTTGCGCATGCCGTTCCCGCTTTGGCGTGGCGACTTTGACTCGCGTTTTTAAGCCACGCCGCCGGCAGGATGACGATATTTACATATTCTTTACGCGAGCCATCGAGGTCGCGCTATCGCAGTGCAACATTTGTAGCCCGCTCTCGTCATGCTGCAATTGCGTTGCGGTGAAAGGGCAACAGAGCCGGGGATCGTCAGGCCAGGCGCGCGACAGGCTCCCTGGCCGGACTGACGGATGGCTCCCGCACACCATGATATTGGCGATGCCAGTCGACAAATTTTCCAAGCCCGATCTCCAGCGGGGTGACGGGCGCGAAGTCCAGGTCCCGGCGGCTGTCCTCGATGTCGGCATATGTGGATGGCACATCGCCTGGCTGCATCGGTTCCAGGATCAGCTCCGCCTTGCGGCCGACAAGGCGTTCAAGCGTGGCGACAAAGTCCAACAGCTTCTGCGGCCTGCAATTGCCCAGATTGTAGACGGTATGGGGTGGGGTGCCCGTTGCCGGCCGCCGCAACGCCTTGAGCGTTCCCTGGACGATATCATCTATATAAGTGAAGTCGCGCCACATCTCGCCGCGGTTGAAGATTCGAATCGCCCTGCCCTCTGCGATGGCGCTGGTGAAGGAATAATAGGCCATGTCGGGCCGGCCCCAGGGGCCATACACCGTGAAAAACCGCAGCCCCGTGCAGGGGAAACCATACAGGTGAGCATAGGTATGGGCGATAAGCTCGTCTGCGCGTTTGGTCGCGGCATAAAGCGAGCAAGGCGCCAGCACTGGATCGCTGACTGCGAACGGAACCTTGGTGTTGGCGCCGTAGACGGACGAGGAACTGGCATAAACGAAGTGCGTCAACTGTTTCAATCGCCGCGCCAGCTCCAGCATCGTCACCTGCCCCATCACATTGGAGCGGACATAGGCAAAGGGATTCTCGATCGAATAGCGAACGCCGGCCTGGGCCGCCAGGTGCACAATGGCCGTGATGTCGGGCATTTCATCCGCAAGCGCCAGGATGGTGTCAGGCTCTGATATGTCGAGCTTGCGGAAGTGAAACCCGCCATGCGGAAGCAGCCGCTCCAGCCGCGCCCGCTTAAGCCCCCGGTCGTAATAGTCGTTGACATTGTCGACGCCAAAAACCTGCACGCCTTGGGCAAGCAACGCCTGGGCCACGTGGTAGCCGATGAAACCGGCCGCGCCGGTGACGAGGATCATGGCCTATTCCGCCGCCACCGAGTCCGCTACCGCCGCGGGCGCGGGTATGACCTGGGCACGGCCGATGCTGATATAGCGGAAGCCATAACTTCGCATCTGCTCCGGCGCATAGATGTTGCGCAGGTCGACGATCAGTTTCTCCTTGAGAAGGCTCGCCACCCTGACCAGATTCAGGGCGCGAAATTCATTCCATTCCGTCAGGAGAACCAGGCCGTCGGCGCCTTCCATCGCCTCATAAGCATCGGCACAGGTGTCGACGTCCATCAGTGACCTGGCCTGCTCCATACCTTCCGGGTCATAGGCCCGCACATTTGCGCCCATCGCCTTGAGGGCCGGCACGATGGCAAGGCTGGGTGCATCACGCATGTCATCGGTGTTGGGTTTGAATGTCAGGCCCAGGATCGCCACGGTCCGGCCGGTCAGGTTGCCGCCAAACGCAGCGGCGATGCGGTCGGCCATCGCCAGCTTGCGGGAATCGTTGACAGCCACAACCGATTCCACGATCCGCGAGCCCACACCATGATCCTGCGAAGTCTTGAGCAGGGCCAGCGTGTCCTTGGGAAAGCAGGATCCGCCAAAGCCCGGTCCGGCATGAAGGAATTTTGAACCAATGCGCTTGTCCAGGCCCACGCCGCGCGCCACGTCCTGCACATCGGCGCCCACCTGTTCGCACAGGTCCGCCATTTCGTTGATGAAGGTGATCTTGGTGGCCAGGAAGGCGTTGGACGCATATTTGATCAGTTCCGCGCTTTCGCGGCCGCTGAACAGCATGGGCGTCTCGTTGATGAAAAGCGGACGATAAATCTCGCGCATCACCTCACGGGCACGTTCGCTGACACAGCCGACCACCACGCGGTCGGGCCGGCGGAAATCCTCGATCGCCGAACCTTCGCGCAGGAATTCCGGATTGGACGCGACATCGAAATCCGCATCCGGACGTGCAGAACGGATGATCTCCTGCACCCGCCGGCCGGTGCCGACCGGTACGGTGGATTTGGTGACGACAACGGTATAGCTGTCGAGATGGCGCGCGATTTCCTCGGCGGCGGTAAAGACATAGGACAGGTCGGCATGGCCGTCGCCGCGTCGGGCCGGCGTGCCCACCGCGATGAATACCGCATCGGCACGCGCAACGGCCGACAGTTCGCTGTCGAAGGACAGCCGGCCCGCGCGCACGTTGGCGGCGATCACCTCGTCCAGCCCCGGCTCGAAAATTGGAACCATGCCAGCCTGGAGCGCACGCAACCGTGCCGGATCCTTTTCCACGCACGTCACTTCATGACCGAATTCGGAGAGACAGGAACCGGAGACAAGTCCGACATAGCCGGCTCCGATCATGACGATGCGCATGGCGACAATCCTTTCCTTGGAAACTATGCGCAAAGGCTAAGGCGGCGTCGTTTCGGATGCTGTGACAAACCCGTGATATATGTTGCAACGCAACCATTATGGGGTGGCAGGGCCGCTGAGCGATGTTAGAGGATCGTTCCGCAGTAACGGTTTGCAAAGGCAGGGACTAGTTCATCGCATGCGCATGAAGCATCTGGACACCCTGCGCGCGATGGCGCTGGGACTTGTATTGGTCGAACATTTCGGCGGCCGCCCCTTGAACGAACTTGTTCCTATTGGTGCGGGATCGGTCGGCGTCGGCTGCTTCTTCACACTCAGCGGCTTCCTGATCACCGGCATCCTGCTGGAGAGTTTTGACGCGCGTCCCAGCGCAAAGGGGGCCGTCTGGCTCGACTTCTACGCCAGGCGCATGTTGCGGCTGATGCCTGCTTTTTATGCGGTGATAATCGCGCTGGTTCTTCTGCGCATCGAGCCGGTCGTTCGCAGCTGGCCGTGGGACGCCGCCTACCTGACCAATGTCCATATCGCGCTCGGCGCCCAGGACACGGTGTTCTGGAGCCTGTCCGTCGAAGAGCAGTTCTATATGGTATGGCCGTTTGTGATCGCCTTTGCGCCCAGGCGCTGGTTGCCGGCGACCATTCTGGCCATGATGGCGTTCTCGCTGCTGTTCAAGCTCGGCATCGTGATGGGCGGCTTCGATCCACGCTCGGCCACCCGCCTGCTGCCCGGCCATCTGGTGCTGCTGGGTGCCGGTTGCCTTCTGGCCGTGGTCAGCTATCGCGGCCAGAGCGCCAACTGTTTTACCTGGTATGCCGGATTCAACAGGCGCGCCTTTACGACAGCCGCGTGGGTTGCGATCGGCGTTGCCATCCTGTCCTGGGCGAGCCTTCCGAAGGAAGGCGGGTTGGTCCGCTATTTCACCAACGACCTGCTCTGCGGAACCTTCTATGCCTGGCTGGTGCTGAACTGTGCAATCGGCGTGCGCGGTCCGCTAAAAGGGTTCTTCGACAGTTCGGTCCTGCAGTATGTGGGGCGCATCAGCTATGGGCTCTATCTGGTTCACAACTGGATGCCGGACATCGTCACCAAGTTTTTTGGCCCGATGCCCAAATTCCAGGCGGCGCCGATCGTGCTGGTATTGACCTTCGGCGTCTGTATCCTGTCCTGGCACTTCTTCGAAAAGCCCGTCCTTCGCCTGAAACGCTATTTCTGGAACGCTCCTCTGGATCGGCCCCGGGCCCCCGACCCCGAGAGGGGGGATCGGGTGGCGGTATCCAGTTCCGCGAATGCCTATTGACCCGGCAGCGGCAGACCTCAGAATGACCGACAATTAATCCGTTCGCCGTGGGGATTCGTTTGCGCAAGCATCATTCGGTTGCTGCTCCCATCGGGGGCCTCATATTTTGTGGCCTGTGCCTCGCCGCCACACCGGTACTGGGACAAAGTTCCGCCAATCCTGCGGCGATGCCCCAGGTTCCGGCCAACAATCCCGAGAGGGCACGCCGCGAGAGCGGGGCCCTTCTGGAAGGCATGGGGGTCATGGACCGGGCCCGGCCCGAATATGACGCGCAGGGCCTTCCCGTGGGCGGCCTGACGCTGTTTCCGACCCTGGCGGCGGCCGGCACTCTCGACGACAATATCTATCGGGCCGCCGATCCGACCGTGGATTCGCTGTGGACCATCTCGCCGCGGCTCGATCTGCGCTCGAACTGGCTGAACAATGCATTCCAGCTCTACAGCCAGCTCGACCACTATGCCTATGACAGCCACGACACCGAAACCCGAACCGACTGGATCGTGGGGGGACTGGGGCGGCTGGACCTGGCGCCAGGCAGCTATGCCATGGTCAGATCCTCCTATTTCGACACGCATGAGTCCCGCACATCGCCCGACCTCTCGCTGACCGCGCTGAGCCCCACCCGATATACCCGCGGCCATGCCGACGGCACCCTTGTCGGCCAGTTCTCGGCCTTCACCCTGACCGGCATGCTGAGCTATGACCGCTACGACTTCGACAGTACGAAATTGATCGGCGGAGGCTTCATCGACAATGGTGACCGCAATCGCAACGCGCTGGAAGCGACTGGCCGCGTCTCCTATGAGCTGGCGCCCGAACAGGCGGTGTTCGTACAAATGACCTACGACAGGCGCGATTTCGACCGGCAGGTGGACCGCAACGGATTCGACCGCAATTCCGATGGCACGCGGGTAGATGCCGGCGTTTCCATGATGATGACGCCGCTGATCCGCGGCACCGCCTATGTCGGCTGGCTTCAGCAGAATTACGCCGCGCCTCTGAAGGACGCCAACGGCATCGACTTCAATGCCCAGATCGACTGGTTCGCCACCGAACTGCTGACCGCGCATCTGACGGCCTCCCGGATCATCGATGACACCACCATCGCCGGAGCCTCATCGGTCGAGGTCAGCCGGGTCGGGGCCTCGGCGGACTATGAGTTGCTGCGTCCGCTGATCCTGCAGCCCTATGTCCGATATACGGACGAGAATTTCCAAGGCATAACGCGCGACGACCAGATTTCCGAAGCCGGACTGGAAGCGCGCTATTTGATGAACAACTATCTGGCAGCCTATGTCGGATTTGACTTCCAGAATCGCGCCACTACCGCGACCGGCCGCGACTTCACCGACCATGTCTTCACCCTTGGCATTCGCGGCCAGTATTAGGCCCAGGGTTCAGCCGTGCGACCTGCGCGGCGTGTCGCGGGCCATTGCCAGGATGGCGTTGACGTTGGTGGTGGCATAGCGCCAGCCCAGCCGGCGCGGCTCCAGCGCGGCGCGCCAGGCCCATTCTAGTCCCATGGCCTGCACCGCTTCGGGCGCGCGCGTTCTCAGGCCAGAGAGAAAATCGAACAGCCCGCCGCAGGTCCGCACCCATGTCAGGCTGGGGATTAGGGTGCGAAACCGGTGTGCAAGCATAAGCTGTTCGGGGTTGCCGACACCGATCCAGAGAATATCCGGGCGCGTGGCGGCGATCTCCTGGGCGACGCGGCCAATATCGGCACGGTCGAAATAGCCGTCGCGGCCGCCGGCAAGCTGCAGATAGGGATAGAGAATGCGAATGCGCTCCAGCGCCCGGGCGTTCATCTCGGCCGTCGCACCGAGAATGTAAAAACGCATGCCATGTCTTGAAGCGGCCTTGGCGGCGTGATGGAACCAGTCGGTGGTGGCGACCCGTTCCGGCAAAGGCTGTTCCGTCGCCAGCCGGGACGCAAAAACCACCGACATGCCGTCGGGCGCGACATGGTCGGCCGCCAACAGCGCATCGCGGAATTGCGGATCGCTTGCGAACATCGAGACCACCTGACCATTGACGGTGGTTACAACCTTGGGCGGCCGGCCCCGGCCCGCCCGCCGGCTGCGCCAGTCGTCCAACATCAACCGGCACCATCCCGACGCCGTCATCCGCTCTACCGGGATGCCCCCGATCCATACGCGATCATCCAGCTCCGCCATGTCTATCTCCGTTGCGAGAATTTTACGTCCAGCGCATCGCGATAGGCGTTTGCGCCCAGCGGACAGTCGGTTGTCGATGGCCCCCCCGCCTGCAGATGGGTCTCGCACAGCCATGCGGCGATCCGGAGCACACCGGCCAGGCGCGACGGTTCGAATGGCGCAGAGGGCACTGCCGCCGGAGCCGTGGTCATGGTCGTGGCATCGAGCGCGTCGGGCGGGGCATCGACAATCCGCTCGCCGCCCCCCTTGACCGCTGCGACGATGCGGGCATCCACCGGTCCGCGCCGCGCGGGATGTGCGCCGGCATGGGCCAGGACGAAAGCGGCGACATCGGCCGGCGGCGTGAAACCGTCCGGCGGCGCCACCGGCGGCGCGCTGTCCAGCGGCAATCCGGACCTGTTGGAGATCTCGCCCGGGGCGGCCTTGTTGTCTTTCACGTAGATGCGAGCATCCGGCAGCTTTTGCGCCATGTCGTCCGGCATCATGACTGCGGTAATATTGGTGTCGCTGTCGGGACCGGCCTGGACCACATTGCCGACGATGGTGGCCTGGAGGGGCGTCGGTGCCGGGACGCTGTAGAAATGGATCGCGTTTTCGCCCGGATCGAAAATAAGATTGTAGCCGACATAGGCGGATGCTCCGCGCGCAATCACCGGATTGCGGAACATGTTGGCGGCAAAAAGGTTTCCGGTAACAGCCACCGCCTGGTCATCCTTGTTGATCAGCATGCCCATGGAGTGCCGGCCCTTTGGATGGCCGGCATGATTGAGCGCCTCGGCGATGATGCAATTGCGCACCGTCACGCCGCGGACGCCGCCGGCAATGTCGGCGGCCTCGTCGACCGACCAGGACAGGCTGGCATTCTCCACAAGCACGTCATGAAGTGCGTGGGTGCCCCCGCCGATGGTGATGGCGTCGCGATTGCCATTGATCTTCGCGTTGGGTCCCGGTCCCGGCCGTACGGCAATATGCTGAACGACAAGATCGCTGGCACTCAGGCGCAGCGATCCCCCCGTCAGCGTGATCCCTGGTGCGGGCGCCGTCTGACCCGCGATGGTCGTCTCGCCCGTCGCCAGCTTGAGGTCCGACGCCAGGCGGATCACGCCACCTACATCGAATACGACAACCTTGGGTCCGCGCGTCATCACCGCCTGGCGCAGGGTACCGGGACCTGAATCGGCCAGGCTGGTCACATGCAAGATCGCGCCGCCGGCCACCGCCCCGCCATGGGTAACCGCACCTGAAACCAACGGCGCAGCGGTGGCCCTGCCGCCCACCAGTGCGGCAAACGCGAAAATGGGGAAGAACGGCTTAATGCCGGGCACGGGCCCTCTCCTTCTTCAATTCCAGCAGCCGAGCGTGCACGGCGGCATCGTTGGTGCTGGCATAGGTGGGGCCGCCCGCAAGGCAATAGGGCACCCGAAGGCCGAGCGCGCGGACAAGCCGTGCCGGGCGATCGTAATGCAGGTCCGCCAGGGACAGGTTGTAGCGGAAGCGTCGAGCCAGGAAGTGGCGGAAACCCCGGTTGCTGAAGCGGCGGAAATGAGGGTCCTCCCACTCCGCGTTGTTCTTGTGGAAGGAGACCGTGTCGCTCCTGTCCCACATCACTTTCATCACATGGCCCAGGCGATACTCGTTCGGCACATGACTGAACAGGACGCCATGCCCTCCGAGCAGCACGGCGATGTTTTCCAGGGCACGATCGGGATTAATCAGATGCTCGAAGACATCCGAACAGATCGCCACGTCCGCGGGTGCCAGGTCGGCCAGCGTATCCTTTTCCAGGTCGCGACGGAAGAAGCCGATGCCCCGCTCGCGGAAGGCATCGGCATAGCGAAGGCCGATGTCCACCGCCACCCGGCGCTCGGCATCCACCTGCTCCAGGAATTCGGGCGCTCCCGCCCCCAGTTCGATCACCGAATAGGGCGCCAGGTCCCGGATGAAGGACAGATAGAGCTTGCGCCAGCCGCCGATACCCTTGGACTTGAAACTTGTGTCGAGATAGGCGCCGGCATCGTACAGGGCAGCGTCAGACATAGGTTTCTCCTTCTCGGACGATATCGAAGGCGGCAGCCACCGGACGGGCGGGCGCCGTCAGCGCCCCGTCGTACCGGATCGCGGCGAACAGTCCGGTGGCAATGACGGCCAGGTGGTAAACGATGCTGAGGCCGCAAAAGGCGGCCACCGCGGTGAGCGGACTGGCGTGATGGGCCGCCAGCAGCGGAATTACAAAGACACGGGAGGCAAACAGCGCGTCCACCATCAGGCTGAGCTTCTGAACCCGCAGCACGGTGGTCAGCGTGGCGAGCGGCAGCGAGGTCAGACGAACCGCAGCCCAAAAGCCCAGCACAAAGGCAAAATCAGCCGATGGCTCCCAACGCGCGCCGAACAGAATGCGGAACAGGGGATGGGCCGTCAGCGCCAGCACCACCACACCCGCGACGACCGGCGTGCCCACTGCCGCAGTATAAAGAAGTGCTGCGCGCGTCAGGCGCTTGCGCTCCTGAACCCTGAGTGCGAACTGGCGCAGCGGCACGCGGCCGAGCGCGTCGCCCAGGAGCATGCCGGGCCGCTCGACCAGACGCTGGGCAAAGAAATAGAAGCCCGCCACTGTCGGGCCATAGGCACCCAGCAGAAACGCCGCCGGAAGCATGGTTGCGCCGCGCACCAGAAGCTGGCGCGGCACCTGAAGCAGAAAGTCGCGGTAGGTCCGGCCCACGGCGACCATCGCGCGAATCCGCGTCCCACCAATGTCGCGTAGACGAAAACCTTCCGGCTGGCCTCGCGCCACCCACAATTGGCTTGCCCACAGCCCCAGTACCCGCCCCAACAGAAGACCTTCGCTGGCCATGCCGGCGAGCGCCAAGCCGATCTGGAATGCGGCAGGCACCAGGGTCTGGCTGAACTTGCACACCGCCACCGCGCCATACTGGCCAGCCCGCGAATGGCTGGAGGACAGGATGTTGAGCTGAGCGGTCAGCGCGGTCGCCGCCAGACAATACAAGTAGAAATCGGCGGGCAGCGTGCGGCCCAACAGTCGCGGAGCAAGATGCTGCACCAACGCCAGCAAGCCAACTACCACGACCGGCGTGACAAGGCTGAGCAGCAGGGACAGCCGGAACAGATGTACCGCTGCGCGCCGGCTGCGCGGCAGAACGACGGCCATTTCATAACAGAGTCCGGCCACCGATCCGCCAATGGTGCTGATCGTCAGCAACAACGAGAAAACGCCGAACGCTGCCGGCGAAAACAGCCGCGACAGCCACGGCGCAGTTGCCAGCAGCACCACCTGAGCGGCGATGCTGCCGAAGGTCAATATGCCGGCATGCCGCGCCTCGGGCCGACGCGTCAGCTTCAGAAATGAGCCGGTGACTTTCGCAAGGGCCATCCGTTCACCGTGTGGGGCCAACCTGCTCCACGGCGTAGGGCTTGCCTGCCCTGTCCGCCTGAAGCAGCCTGGGCCGCAGAATTGCTTCCTCGAATCCGTCTATCATCCGCGACAGCGCGAAGCGGCGTGAAACCATTTCCTTTGCCCGCGCACCCAATTGCGCGGCCAGCTCCGGTTCGTCCCGCAGGCTCAGGAACGCACTGCGCCAGCCGTCGAAATCGTCCAGCGGCACCAAAAGCGCCGCCGCCGCGCCGTCCTCGTCGCACAGCGTCTCCCGCTGCATGGGGATGTCACTGCTGATGATTGGCAGTCCCTCGTGCATCGCCTCGAGGGTGGAATTGCTCTGCCCTTCGAACAGCGAGCTCTGCACGAAACCGTCCGCCGCGCGCAGCAGATCGATCACCCGCCGGTGCGGCAACCCGCCCAGGAAGTGAATACGGTCCTCCGCTCCCATGTCGCGGGCCAGGGCCTGGGCCGCCGGGCGAAGCGGCCCATCACCGGCAATCGCCAGACGCATGTTGGGCGCCGTGGCGGCAACGCGTACCATCAAGTCGTAATTCTTCTGCGGCACGAACCGGCCGCTGGCCACCAGCAGCGGCATGTCCGGCGGAATGTCGAAACCGGCACGGGCTGCCGGCTTATCCAAAGCGGAAGGCTCCCACTCGATTCCGTTATTGACCACGCTGAGGCGGGCGCGATAGGCGGCCGGATACGTGGCGAAGGATTCCCTGACCGCCTGGGAGACGCAGACAATCTCGGAATAGACGCCCTGCGTGCCCATAAGACGGTCCAGGGCCTGCATGGCCGGATTGAATGTGGGGCCCGGCGAGCGCTGCGAGGCGATGCGTACGCCAATCCCCGCCGTCCATGCAGCGGCCAGGCCCAACACATTGGCCAAGGGCAAAAAGCCGATCACGGCATCGGGCCGGCGCTCCCTCAGCATCTTGCGCAGCCGGGAAAACAGCACCGGCAGGTCCATGGCGGCCAGACGACGCTTCGGCAATATCACCTGCACGCCCGGTTGGCCACGGTAGCAATCACTCTTCTCATAGAGAAACCAGGTCTCTGTCTCGTGGCCGCGGGCCCGCAGCTGGCGCATCAGGCGCATGATCGCCTCCTGCGCACCGGCAGAGTTCATGAATGACACCATTCCAATGATTTTCTTTGCCATCGCGCACCTCAAATCCAGTGAGCCTCTTTCGCAATATCCACGGGGGGCACATCCAACCCCGGCACGCGCGTCCTGCCGGAGGCGATGGCGCATTCGTGCAGCGTTGCAAGGCCCCCCGGAAGTTTGTGCAGCGTGTAGGTATCGTCCAGCCCGGTCTCATAGAAATCCAGGATCGCACCGGCATAGTCATCGAACCGGGCATTCAGCGCGGCGCCGCGCGCGTCACCGTCGGGAATTGCGGTACGGGCGATCTGCACGACATCGAAGTCCAGGCAGTAAGGCACCGACTCCATGAAAGGCCGGCGCTGCAGCAGGTTCCAGGTTCGGTCGAACAGGGCCGGCGCCGACTTGTAAGGCATGCGATCGACGGCGTAATTGCACCAGTGCAGATGGGCTATGCCGCCGACATCGCCGGCATCGGGGTCATGCCGGACACTGTAAAGGGCGCGGAACGCCTTCTGCAGCGCATCCAGGCGATAGGTCCGCAGCAGTCCGGTTCGCGCGTCGATCAGGCTGTCGCTGTTTCGCAGAACGGCGGACGCCTCGGGCAGGCGGTTGTACTCGGCCAGTTCGGGCACGTGCCGCCACAACGACAGGAGGATGGACGGAGTGCCCCCGATCCAGTGACCGATACGCCAGGCGTGATGGGCCAGATACCACGGCCAGCGCGCGCGTGCGCTGCAATCCAGGATCTCGCCAAGCTGCCAGCCCGCCGGGCGTACTGCATCGCCATGGACAGCGGTTCCTGCGGCGGCCAGCAGATTCATCGCCGCCAGCGCATAGGCTGTGCGATGAACGCTCAAGGCCGGGCCATCTCCGCGCCCGATACCGCCCGCCAGGCGGCACCTGTTCAGCATTTCGCTGAACCGCATGGCGGCATCCGGCGCCACCAGATCCATGCGCCCGATCAGCTTCAGGCAATAGAGCGTGTCGCAAGCCGCCAGAATGTCAGGAAGCGCGCCGGAGCCGGCTTCGCACCAGAAGGCCAGCGCCTGAGGTGCGCGGCGGGCAAGAAACACCTGGGTCGCGTCAGCCAGTTTGGTCATGCTGCCCGCCTCTCGCGTGAGAGGTCCTCATAGATCGCCGAAACACGGGCGGCGTGATATGCCGGAGTCAGATGCGTCGCCACACGCGCCGCTGATTGCACCATCGTGCGCACCATGTCCGGATCATCCAGAAGGCGCCGCGTGGCGCCGATCCACGCCGGAATATCATGCGGATCACACAAGATGCCGGATTCGCCGTCGCGGATCAGTTCACATACCCCCGCATCGGAAGACACAGCGACCGGCACGCCCAGCGCCAGGGCCTCGATTACGGTGCGTCCAAACGGTTCCTGTATCGCGGGGGCCAGCACAACGTCGCAGGCGGCCATCCAGCTCTCCACCGGCCGCACGAATCCGGGCCGCGCCAGCCGGCCCTCCAGTCCGAACTCGGCAATCTTGCGATCCAGCTCAAAGTCATATGGTTCTGAGCGGGCGCCGCAGACAACACCGAAAACCGGCCGGCCGTCCGTGGCGTGGGTAACGGCCTTGAGAATGTCGGCCAGAACATGGGTGCGCTTGCGGGCCACCAGATTTCCAAATACGCCGACCAGAGCCGCGTTGGACGGGATATTCAGTTCGCGGCGGATCGCAACCGCCGCCGCGCGCCGGTCGCCAATAGCGCCGGGGGCCGCGAAAGCATTATATTCAACCACGGCTTTTTCGCGCACCCAGGCCGGAAGCTGGAGCAGACTGTATCGTGATATCGCGATCACCCTGGCGGCGATGCGCAAGCCCATTTTTACCGACCAGCTATCGCGGTAGTTGGAGCGCCAGTGGGCGATCAGGGCCGCCTGGCCGGCCAGAGACGGCATCGCCCAGCTGCGCAGGGTCGTGATGTCGTTGGCATGGACGATATCCAGTCCCAACCTGGCAATCGCGCCGCGCGCGTAACGGAAGGCCAGGAGCTGTTCCATCCGGAAGCGGTCGGGACGCGAGTAGCTTGGCCGTTCGGAAAGAGGGGGCAGGCGCGTCACCGGCAGGCCGAGGGTAGCTGCTTCCTCGGTGACGCGCCCACCCGTACCATGGGTGAGGATATGCACCCGATGGCCGGCTTCCCGTAAGGCCTGGGCAAGGACCAGAGAGGAAGCCGTGCTGCCGCCGAACCTGTCGGCGACATATGGGAATCCGATGGTGAAAGTGGCTGTCATTGGGCCTCCGCCAGAGATGCAATTCGGGGCCGCAGGGGTGGACGCGCCGGCGCCTTGGCGGGCGGCGGCACTACGACGTGCAGGCGCCGCCTTTCGGCACGGCTGAATATGGGCAGGCGCACGTCCACACAGGCCCGGGTGTAAAGACCAGTGAGCACGGCACATATCCAGGCAATGTCGGTGTGCTTGAAGGCGACACTGATCGACGCATTATTCAGGATGAAAACAAAGAAGAAGATGGCGAAAGCTGCCCAGACCGGCTCGCCCGGCTCGCGCAGGATGCGGCGCGTCAACCGCCCGATCATCGCCACCAGAAATATGGCGAAGAGCGCCACGCCGGCATAGCCGAGCTCAAGCCAGACATCCAGATAGCCGTTGTGGCCGTGGCTGGGCACACGAAACCAGTCCTGTATGTAATCGCGCACGCCCGCCGATCCGGTGGCGGTCCAGAAGGCGCGATAGCCCGCTCCCCAGATGGGATGATGGGCATTGGCTACAGCAATCGCGCCGGTCCACAGCGTGGTGCGGCCGGAAAAAGTGTCATCGCGGCCGAAATCAGCCAGAATGGCGGTCCAGTTTGCGGCCACAGCTCCAATAACCGCCAGTCCGCAGGCCATGGCGATGGTCAGCTTGATCCCGGACGACAGACGACGGTTGCGGACGATCGCGATCAGGAACATGAACCCCACGCCGCCCAGCATCATCAGCCAGCTGGCGCGCGACTGCGACTGGATCGACAGAAAGATGAAGATGGCGATGGTGGCCCAGCGCATGGGCCGTTCCCAGACATGGCGCGGGCGGACATAGACCGACACGGTGACGGCAAGCGCCGCGATGCGGCCAAGGATCGCCTTGTGACCATAGACCCCCTGCCATGAGCCGGTATTGACAGCGGTATGGACGATGGCGTCGCGCGGATCGAGCACCGTATAGACAAGGCTCATCATCCCGCCCAGGAACAATGTCAGCAGCAGATAGCGCAGGAAGTCGCGCGGCGACAGGCGCCGGGCGAGATAGATGCAATAGATTCCCGTCATCACCAGTGCCACCACGCGGCGGAAACTGACACTGCGGTCGACGCTCCAGATCACCGAGGCCACCGGCAGCAGGAACATCGCCAGCAGCAGAAAGTCATCGCGTGCCGTGTCGACCATCGCCATGGGCCGGCGCATCAGAAGAAAGAATGCCACGCTATAGACCGCCAGCGCCGACAGCATGGTGGCCGTATTGGAATCGCCCAGCGCATCGGCGTCTGAACCACCCAGAGAAATCAGTGGCGTCAGCGCCTGGGTCACCAGCAGGAGCGAAACGATTATGAACAACCGTTCCAGCCGTCCCGGCGGCGGCAGACCCAGACTGGAAGCGACCGATTTCATTCGCCCTCCAGCACCGCCAGATAGCGGGCGGTCGCCGCGGCAACGCTGAATTCCTGGGCACGGGCGCGCAGGCGTTCCGTGCCAGGCCGGCCGCTCAGCGTCGCCACGATCGCGTCGCCGAGCGCGCGCGGATCATCCACCGGGACCAGCGGTGTCAGGCCGCCCAAAATTTCCGCCGGCCCGCTGGGACAGTCCGTGGCGACCACCGGCGCACCGCATGCCATCGCCTCGACCAGTGCGTTGGGGAACCCTTCCCAACGCGAACTGAGTACGAAACAACCGGCGCGTGCCATCAGCGCGAAGGGATTGGCGCAAAAGCCGGGCATGTCGATGTCATAGGCCAGGCCCAGCGCATTGGCCTGCGCTTCCAGGCGGCCCCGCTCCTCGCCTTCTCCCAGAATGACCAGCCTGCAATCTGTCTGCGCGCGGGCATGTGCAAAGGCATCGAGCAGAATATCGAAGCCCTTCTGATGGTGAAGTCGCCCGACGCCGAGAATTACGGGCGGTCCGCCGGGCGCAAACCATGGGTGGGACGGGTCCGCACGTGAGAGCGTTCCGATGTCCGTTTCGAACACCGGATTGTGAATGGCGCCGACTTTCTGCCCCGGCAGGCGCCCGAAGCGGACAAGGTCGCCTGCCACGCCTTCGGAAACCGCCACCACCTTGTCCGCCAGCCGATACACCATGGGGATGGCGCGATAGAGGCTGCGCTGCCACCAGCCCTGCGCGACTTCTGCTTTGGCAGATATCTGGTTGCGCTCCGACACCACAATGCGCGCGCCACAGCCAGACAACCGCACGGCAGCGATGGCCGCAACATTCATGTGCGTGAGAGCCGACAGGACCGCGCGCGGCCGGGTCGCGCGCAGATGCGCTGCGAGAGGCATAATTGCCCGGCTCACGCGTGGTGCTTCGAGCACGCTCACCGTGATACCCGACGGCACATCCTTCAGGTACGCGCCTTCGCCCCGCACAAGGATCAGGTCGACAACCTCGCCAGCCCGGGCCATGCCGCGGGCCAGGCGCAGACAGGCCCGCTCCGCCCCACCGCCGCGCAGGTCGTGCAGCACGATGGCGATCCCGCCTGCGGGCCTGGCAGTGGACAGCACAAGGCCGGGAGCCGGGAGCGCATCGGCGCCGGCACGTCGCGCAGATGGGAATGACATTAGAAGCCCTTTCCGCGGCCTATCAGTTCGCGGCGAACGGTCTTGGCGATAATGGCGATGTCCATCGCCAGATTGTGCCGGCGGCAATAGGCCAGATCGAGCCGTACACGCATGCGAGCATGCTCCGGGTCCACGGTCGGGCCGCGATAGCCCTGAACCTGGGCCAGGCCGGTGATTCCGGGCTTGACCTGATGGCGGCGGAAATAGAAGGGCACCAGATCCTCATAAAGCATCCCGCCAGCCAGCGTGCCCAGCGCATGTGGGCGCGGCCCAACCAGCGACATGTCCCCCTTCAGCACATTGAACAGCTGGGGCAGTTCGTCGATGTTTGTCTTGCGCAGGAATGCCCCGAGCGGCGTCACGCGCGGATCGTTGACCACCGTCTGGCGAACGCCGCGCGCATCACCAAGGTGCGTCCACATCGTTCTGAACTTGCAGATGCGAAACGGCCGGTTGTCCCACCCATATCGGGTCTGGCAGAACAGGATGGGGCCCTGGCTTTCCAGTCTGATCGCCAGCGCCACGAGCAGAAGCAGCGGCGACAGGAACACCAGCGCCAGCGCCGCCAATGTGAAATCGAATACCCGCTTGGGCGTGGCCGCGATGCGCGCATGGGCCACGCGAGGTCGTTCCGCAAGCTGAAGGGACCAGGAAGCTATGGCAAACCTGTTCATGACACTCTCCTGAAGCTCGTTACGGTTGACATGCCCCGAACGTTCCTCATGCGATGTAATATTGTTGATAGGAAGCTTGCAGCCCGTAGCCGCGCGCGGTGTAGCCGAAGGTATCCAACAGCTTCATGTCGGCGCAGGTCAGCGCCAGCCCTGCGATCGGCACATCCAGGGTACGGATCAGGCGAGCGGCGTCCTTCATCGCGCTTTGCGGCGTCTTGTGCCAATGCGAAAGCATCACAACGCTGTCGGCATGGGCGGCGACCAGGCGCGGTTCGGCCAGCGGAAGCAGCGGCGCGGTATCGACCAGAATGATGTCGAAATGATTGCGCAACCGCTCGAACAGGGGCGCCAGATCATGCGCAAAGAAGACATCGTTGCTGCCGGTATCGGCGCCCGACAAGGGAAGGATCGTCGCCGCCGACAACGGGTCGGAATGAAGACAATTCTCCAGCAGCGCCTGCCCCTCAACCAGCTCGACCAGGCCCTGGCGGACCGGCCGGCCCAGATGGGCCGACAAGGACCGGCGCCTCAGGTCCGCGTCGATAATAAGCACGCGCGCGCCCGATTCAGCGCACTGGCGGCCCAACGCCAGGGTGGTGCTGGTCTTTCCCTCCTGCGGCATGGCAGACATCAAGGCCACGATCCTCGGCACCGTTCCGCTGCGGGACACAAAGAGCGACGTACGCAGGTTGCGGATCGCTTCGGCAAAGTCCGACATGGGGCGTTTGACCACATAGGCAGCCGGATCGGCCTGGGCGATGCGGGGAATGGTGGCGATGACCGGCAATCCTGTCGCCGCCTCCGCCTCCTGCACCGAACGGACGCCACGGTCGAGGAATTCCCGCAGTCCGATCGCCGCCGCCGATGCGATGACGGCCAGCGCCGCGGCCGCTGCCAGAGCCAGCATCCACGAGGGTGACGTGGGCGAGAGGGGAATCGTCGCGAGCGACACGATCTGGGCGTCGGCGTTCTGCAGATCTTCCTGCGCCGCGGTCTGCTTGAGGCGGCTGAGGAAGGATTCATAGACGCCGCGCACGGCACTGGCGTTGCGTTCCAATTCGCCCAGGTTCACGCCGGCACTATTGCTCAGGGCCAACAACTGGCGGTCATGATCAATGCTTGCGCGAAGCGATGAACTGCGCTGTGCCGCAGCTTCCGCCTCGGCACGCTGGCCCGCGATGATGCGCCGCGTCTCCGCCGCAAGCTCCGCCTGAAGCGCGGCGCGCTGCTGATGCACCTTGATCAGCGCGGGATGCCGGGGACCATAGCGCTTGGAAAGCGTTGCTTCCTCCTGCGCCAGTTCGGCCTCCTGGGTGCGCATCTGGCGGATGGTATCGGACGCAGCGGCCTGTCCCACGCCATCGAAACCGTGTTGACGCATTTGCGCGTTGGCGGCGGCCAGCTTGCCTTCCTGTTCGGCCTGTTCGGCCTGAGCGGTAGCCATCTGCGTGGACAAGGCCGATATCTCCTGCTCGGTCAACGGCGCGCCCACCGCAGTCAGCAGACCATGCTTGGCTTTGTAGTCGGCGACCGCCTGTTCGGCAGTGCGCAACTGGCCTTGCAATTGCGAGACGTGCTTTTGGATCAGCACATTGGCCTTGCGAGTGGCTGCGGCCTTGATGTCCCTCTGTTGCGCCAGGTAGGTGGTCGCGACGGCGTTGGCGATGCGCACGGATTTGGATGCGTCTTCCGACCAGAAGCTGATGTTGATCAGGTAGGTCAGGCCCTGCCGCGAGACACTCAGCCGGCGCTCGAAAGCCTGAATAATGCTGGATTCCCGGCGCGCTGCGGCAAGTGAGGCATCCGCTGGCCCACCACCCAGCCAGGTGGGAAGCGGTATGTTGAAATAAAGGAACGCGCCCTGGACCGCACCGGTGACCGTGCGCCGTGCCTGCCCCAAAAGCGTCGGCGGCCGGATCGTTGCATTGAACTCGGGGTCCTGATCCAGATGCAGCTTGTCGATCACCCGCTGCGCGAGCGCCGGCGATTGAAGCACCTGGACTTCCGAATCCACTACAAAGGTATCGGACGGCAGATTCGACAGTACCGCCTGAAGGTCGACCACTTGTTCGCGGCGCGTATCCAGCATCACCTGGGCGGTGCTCTGATATAGTGGGGTCAGGAAGAAAGTCACCGTCAGCACGAGAAGAGCCGACAGCATGGCCACCGTAATCGCAAGTTTCCGGTTACGATGTATCGCTGCCAGGATATCGATCAGAAATATCTTGGCATTGTCTTCATCCGCCGGCGGGCGGACGTAGATGGGATCCACATACTGGTCGGGTGCGCTGCCGCCAGCGACACTTGGTACAAGAGCCATGATCGTCCTCAGAAATAGCGCTGCGCAACACGGATCGTGTCACCGGGCAGCACAGCCGTGGTCGCATCCAGAGAGACTTCCTTCTCGGACGGATCGGACTTGTGCCGGATATAGACAGCCGCGCTGTCGGCGCGGTAAGTGAAACCTTCCGCAGTCGCCACCGCCTGCATCACCGTCAGGTCTGGTGCATAGTCGTACTTGCCGGGCTTGTTGACCTCGCCAAGGATATAATATGGACGCAGGTCCATCGCGGTTACGGTGACGCTTGGGTTCTGCACGAAGCCGTTCGCCAGGGTTTTGACCACGGCAACCTGCAGCTGGGGTACGGTAAGACCGGCAGCCGTCACCGGTCCGGCAAGGGGCAGTGTGATGCGTCCACCGGGTCCGATGGTGTAATCGCCCGAAAGATTGTCCTCATTGAACACGGCGACGTGCACCTTGTCGCCCGCAGCCAGACGGTAATTGCGTGCCGCTGCGTCAGCCTGGGCCACCGCCTCCGGCGAGCCGGTGATGGCGCCGCCTCCGCATCCTGCGAGAAATACGCTTGCTGCCAGGCACAGCGCCGCACGCCTGCAGCATGAAACCAGATGTGAATAGCTTCGAGTCTCTTTGCCCATTTTCGCCTCGTTCATGGCGCCGCGCAGAGGAAGCCTGCGTGCGACGCACAATGAAGGCTAATCGCGTTCGGATGGAACAGCATGTGATAAAGGTGGGACAAAGGTCCCGGCGGGATCAGCCTTCGCCCTTAAGGCGCACGACCACTTCAAATCCCGTACTGGCACGATTGCGGGCAGTCACGGTTCCGCCCAGCGATTCCACGTTGCGCTTGACAATCCAGAGTCCAAGCCCTTGGTGGCATACAGACAATTCCTCGCCTTCCGGCACGCTGGAACGGCTGCTGAAACCGCGTTCGAACAGGTGATGCATATCGCCGGCGGACACGCCGGGCCCCTCGTCCGCCACCGCGAGCCTAATCCGGTTGCCCTCCGCCTGGAGCCGGACCTCAACCGTGCCACCGGGCGGCGTGAAACTCAGCGCGTTCTCGAGCAGGTTCTCGATCACGGTCTCCAGCGCATCCTCATTGGCATAGACCATCACATTCGGCGCGATTTTGTGGACCAGGCGTTTGCCCTGCTGGGTCAGTGAATCATCATAATTTTCCAGCATCTGCCTGAGAAACTCAGACAGGTCGAGGGGCCGCCTTTCAGGATAGAAAAGCTCTGCCGTGTCGACATCCAGGTCGCGATGCGCCGTAACAAGCCCGTCCAGCCGCGTCACCGAACGTTCGATGAGCTGCAAGCTGCGTCGCGCCGCGTTTTCCTCCGGCGGCAGGGCGCGCCGGATCGGTTCCACGGACTGGGCAATCACCGCCAGCGGGGTCTTCAGAGCGTGGCTGTTCTCCTCGGCGGCCTCCTTGATGCGCCGTTGCGACCCCAGAAGGGCACCGACCAGGGAATCGAAGTCCTCCGCTACGCCGGTAAGTTCCGGAATGGTGTTGGTGCGGCGGAAGGATACGGCTCCCCGGTCGCGCATGCGTATGTGGCGCGCCGCCCGGCGGAACCGGCGGACGTTGCGCCAAAGATGAACGAACAGCCAGAACACCAGCGCCGTGGCGACCAGATAGATAGTGCCCGACACCAACGCCGTCGGCGCGCGCCAAAACGGCAGGCCGATGGGTGTGCGCGCCAGGCGGGCTGCATCCTGGGAGGTAATGACGATCCAGCAGTTGCCCTCGACATGCACCGGCGTCATCGCACCCAGCACCTCATGACCCCCGGAGGGGTTGACGAACCGCATGTCCAGGTCCGTGTCGCCGTCGCAGCTGGGACCAAGCAGGTCAAAAATGCCTAGCCGCACCAACTCGTCCCGCTCGGCGCGAAGATATTTGGGAGACACCGCCGGCTGTGACGCGACATAGACAAAATTGCTGGCGCCCTTTAGCCGGACCAGAATCTTGATGTGGGTGTCGCCGACGGCCGCACGGGCCAGCGCGTCGCGCAAAACCCCTGGCGGCTCGCTTGAAAATCTCTCGAAATGCCCCTGCAGCATGCCCGCCAGGACATGGTTGCTCTGGACCACTGCGTTGCTGATAACGGCCAGCTGCTCCTTTTCGGCCCGGGCAAATTGCCAGTAAAGGATCAGGGGAACGCTGAGAAGAATAACCGCCAGCAGAGCCAGCTTGAGAGTGAAGGAATGAAGAAGCTGGGCAATGACCCTTCTACTGCTCGTCCCCATCCCGCCACCTATAGCCAAAGCCCGGATAATTCCTTATATGGGAGAATTCCGGGTCGGCGTCGCGGAATTTCTGGCGGATCCGCTTTATGAAGGCGCGCACATTGGTGCGAAAGCCGATCTCCCCGTCCCCCGCCATGAAGCCTTCGCCATGAACGATGTCGTATATTTCCCGATAACTTACGTCGCGCGTACGTTGTTCGACCATGTAGGCGACGATGTTGAACTCCGTCAGGGTAAGATCCAGCGGAACATCCTTCCACAGCGCACGCCGCGAATCATAGCGCAAAGTCAGCAGGTCTCCCGGACGGGGTTCGTCGCCCTGCGCATGGGGTCTTTTTTTCTCTCCGCCCAGGATCAGTTCGATGCGCCGGCGCAGGATGGCAAAGCTGCGTGACTTTTCGACAAAATCCACGGCGCCGCCGAGAAGACCGGCCTCCTCGTATATCTGGTCGTTCAGCACGGTCAGGAAGATGATGGGGATGTCGATGTGCTGGGCACGCAGACGCTGCATTACTTCGATTCCCGAAATTCCGGGCATCTTCCAATCCAGCAGCAACAGGTCAGCGTCGCGGCGCATGCTAAGATAGTCGATCGCGAGGGCGCCATGGGGAAAGGCGTTTATGCGGTATCCGGCGTCGGCAAGATTGGTGCTGACGGATTCCAGAAACAGCGCGTCGTCATCGACCACCATGACATGACCGTTTTCAGTCGCAGTGGCTTGCTCAGTGTGCATTGCTCCTCGCTACCAGAATGTGGCTGACGCAGGCGTCAGAAACGTCCAATGGCCGGCCATCCTTGTTCGAACCGGCAAATTTGAGCACATGAAATGAGGCATCTTCGAGACTGGGATAGAAAATCACTTGCGCCGAACACTGGGGCGCTTTGTAAATCCACGTCAGTGACAGATGGTCGGACTTGACGCGCTGGGGTGGGCCCAGGATTGCCCGCACGCGGGCCTGATCCAGCCCGATCAGCGTCTTCAAATCCATCGCGGGATGCTCCGCATGTGATTCCGGTTCAGCGCGAGGCGCTGGTTCCGCCCGAATCGGGCGGGGGGGCTTTTTCGGAACCGGTTTGGGTTCCGGCGTCGGTGGAGGCGCTTCCTGTGGCGGCGCATTCAGCGCGATCTCGGGAGGCGGCGTCGAGCCCGGCGGTGGTGGTACGGATTCGCCCAGCGTCATGCAGCCTTCCAGCGCCAATGCCATGGTGGCTGCCGCAGCGACGACGCATGCAACCCGCCAGTTACAGCTTCGCACCATGCGGACCGTAGGCGTGGACATGACAACACCTTTCTGTCCCGACCGATCGCCCCGGCGTGTCACAGGTTAATGCCTGTGGCATCTTTATGTTTCTAGAATGTCAGAATGAGAACACAGCTGAGCAAACTATTCCACTAAAAGACTCGGCGCGGTACTTGGTTCCGACATTTTTTTGGCGCGCCTCGATGGCGACGCTTGCGCAACCTGTGGTCCCCGCTTTCTTCTATAAATGTCCTAAAAATGCCCCAAGCAGATTTACTCGGAACCCTCGACGACGTGGGTCCGGTGGAGGTGCCGCGCCCAATTTCTTAATAGCCCAAATTCTTAACGCCTGATTTTCCACACCGCGAACGCCGTAGCCAATCCGAATCAATTGTTGCAACGACGCGCTGAAAAATCACCAGGGGTTTCGGAAGTTGCGGCGATGACGGCGTTCGGGGTCTACAACCAGCCGGAAGATGGACGCGAGTTCCCCGCCCGACCGAACCATGGCATAGAGGACTACATGTCCCGTGCCTCGCTTGCCATCGCGGCCTTCTCGACCATCGTGGAGTGGTATGACTTCACCCTCTATCTCTACTTCGCCACAGTTCTGGCGCGGGTGTTCTTCGGTGGCGGCGAGTCCGCACTGATCGTGACCCTGGCCGGATTTGCCGCCGCCTATCTTCTGCGCCCCGTTGGCGCCATCGCATTCGGACATGTCGGCGACCGGTTCGGCCGGCGCCGCACCATGCTGCTTTCCGTGGCCCTGATGACGGCGGGGATGTTCGCCACCGCCCTGCTGCCCACCCACGCCCAGGCTGGCGCGATCGCGGGCTGGCTTCTGTTCCTGTTGCGCTGCCTGATGGGATTTTCGGTCGGGGGCGAATACAGCGTGGTCATCGCCTATCTTCTGGAAGGCTCACCACCAGGCAACCGTGGACTGATCGCATCCCTGGCTTCCGCAGCCAGCGAGATCGGCGGCCTGCTGGCGGTTGGCGTTTCATCGATGGTGGTCACGGCGCTGGATCCCGCCACTCTCGACGCATGGGGATGGCGCATACCTTTTCTTGTCGGCACGGTGATGGCGGCCAGCGTGTGGATCGCCCGCACGGCCATGCAGGAATCGCCGGACTTCGAGCGCCAGCTAGCCAACGGAACAGTGCCGGAAAGCCCCCTGCGCCATGCGTTTGCCGAACACCGTATCGGTATCCTGCGGTCCTTCACCATCTCTGCCTTGGGATCGATCACTTATTATGTGGGCATCACCTACGTTCCGGCATTTCTCACATCCGCGGGAGGGTTCAGTGAGAGCGCTTCGCTCCAGCTGTCCACGCTCGCCGCCGTCGCCGTGATCCTGATAACGCCGGTCACCGGGGCCCTGTCCGACCGGCTTGGGCGAAAGCCTGTTCTGCTCGCCCTAGCGGGGTTGAGCGCCGTGCTGCCGATCGCGACATTCCACATGATGGGCAGCGGTACGCACATGAGTGCCCTGTGGGGTGCCATCATTCTGGCCTGTGTGGCGGGGGCGGTCAGCGCGGTGGGCGCCGTCGCCACCGCGGAGCAGTTTCCCGGCGAAGGCCGCGTCAGCGGCCTGGCGCTGGGCGCGACATCGGCCACGGTGCTGTTCGGTGGCCTGACGCCCTATCTGGCCCAGTTACTGGCCCACAAAACCGGCATGCCGATGGTCCCCGGCCTCATGATCGCCGTTGTGGCGCTGCTTGTACTGCCCGTCTTTTACGCCATGCCGGAGACCGCGCCCCGGCGCCAACGCCGCGCAGAAGCGTTTGGCGACGCACCGATCCTGTAAAACTGAACTCGGGCGCCGGTCAACGTTGCGCCGCCACCCGATTGGCAGGAACTGCGCCCGCATCGCGTCTTCTTGCAGGCCTGTGGACGTAAAGGCTGGACCGGTCGAAGACGGCATCGCCGGATGGCGGCGCAATCTCGTACCGCACGGGGCGGGCATGATCGGCCAGCTGCAGCGCCGGATTGAAAACCGAATTGAACTTCCACAGCATGCGCACGAAATTGGTTTGGCCCCGCAACAGCAGGCCGGCGGCGATCCGCCCGGTATTTATCAGCGTTGCAAGGCCCAAATGCTTGCGATTGAGAACCTGCTGGGTCTTGACCAACTCGGCATAGAATTCAGGCAGCGGCAGGGCCGTGGGCAGAACGGCATGCTGGATGTCGAACAACCGGTAATCGCGGGTGCTGAGCTTGCGGGTTTCGCTGTGCCAGATCTCGGTCCCCGGATAGGGCGTCATGACGCTGATATTCACGATCTCGGGCATTTCCAGGCACCATCGGCGCACTGTTTCGAACCGGGCGCGGTCCCAGGCTGGATCAGCGATCAGGTTGATCGCGACCGTGATACCCAGCGAGCGGGCAAACTCAAGCGCCTCCCGGTTGCTGTCAGCCATGGCGCGCTTGCGAAAAACTTTCAGCCCCTCCTCGTCCAGCGCTTCCAGGCCGAGGAACATGTATTCCAGGCCCAGCTCGCGCCAGCGCCGAAACACATCCTTGTTGCGCAACAACACATCGCAGCGGGTTTCGAGATAGTACCGCTTCTTCAAGCCGCGCCGTGCGATGGCGTCGGCGATGGCCATCCCGTGCTCGGGATGCACGAACGCAACATCGTCGACAATGAATATGCCGGGCTCGGCGATAGAGGCCAGTTCATCTGCCGCGGCCTCGGGGCTCTTGGTGCGATAGCTGCGGCCGTAGAAGGTCCAGGCGCTGCAGAACGTGCAATCCCAGGGACAGCCACGGGCGAACTCTATCGACGCGGCCGGATCCAGAACGCCTATGAAATATCGGCGACGCTTGCGCAGCAGGTCGCGTGCTGGCCGGACAGCGTCCAGATCATCGACAAAGCGGGGTGGCGGCCCCTCTCCGAACGCGGTTACCGCTCCGGGTACTTCGAGTACGTCATTGTCCCGCAGTCCTGCGAGCAGAAGCGGCACGCTCGCCTCTGCCTCGCCCTTCAGCACGCAATCTATCGCGCCCTCCGCGTGGTCCAGCAGCGTGCGTGCCACGAAGGACACGCTGTGGCCGCCCGCGAAGATGAAGCACTCCCGATCCAACGCCTTGGTGGCCTTCGCCAGATCGACCACCTCGGGCACATTGGCAAGGTAGTTGCCGGAAAAGCAGACGGCGTCCGGCTTCCAATCCTTCAATATACGGAAATAATCCCGATGACTGTCGGCCTGCAGATCGACAAGACGGACATCATGGCCGGCGGCCCGCGCCGCCCCGGCTATCAATTCCAGGCCCAAGGGTTCCAGACGCAGATAGATGCGCGTGTACATCAGTACGCTGGGATGGACGGCAAGAAGTTTCATCGGTGCGCTCCGTGGGGGCACCCCTTCGCGTGGATGTTAGTTCAGCCAGCCCAGGCATGAAAGACAGACTGTGTACTCTCAACTTATTCAAGGCGCCAAGGTTCCCCGGCGCGTCATGGGCGGACATGAATGTTGCACACCCGGACCATCTCCTCAAGATTCACTTGCTTCTGGAAGGCGGCCGCAAGGCTCATGTTCCGCGCTATGCAAAAACGGCTCGCCACCTCCAGAATGCCGGTACCCGCGCCAGACATCAACACCAGCGGGACGCGCTTGAGGTCGGACGTGTTCCGAATGTGATTGATCATCTCGAAACCGTCGGGGGGCGGCATATAAAGGTCCAGAAGAACGACCTCGGGAAGAAAGTCGTCAAAAATATCCGTCGCGGAACGGTTACCCGCCAGCGTTCTGGCTTCAAAGCCGTTTGCGGCCAGGCCCTCGGCCAATTCCCGTGCGAAGTCCAGATCGTCGTCGCAAATAAAGACCCGCCGCGCCGGTTTGGCGGAAACAGAGGTGCGTGGGGGGCCCGGCTTGTAGGAAGGCGGGAGTGGCGGCGCTGGCATGTTACCTCGCTATGTGTTGATCAACCTACGATGGCCGGCCGGCCGCAATTGACGGCATGCACCGCCACGCTGACGGTGCCCAACTGAAGGCCGATGGTCTGCAGCAGATTGTAAATCAGCGGATCGAGCGACGAGAGCATGGAAGCCAGGACTGGGCGCAGTAACGGCATGACGGTGCCCGCCACAATGCTTTTGACCGCGCCATTCAGGCCGGCGCCCTGAACGCTGAGATCGAGACCGCCGGCAAGACCGGACAGAAGGTGACTTGTATCGGCGCCTGCGGACTTCACGGTGCCCGCATCGATGTCGCTCTGGCGAAAATCCAGCGCCTGCGAAGGGCCGGCCGCGACGATGGCGGGCGGAATGCTCAATGGGCTTTATGACTATGCCCTGGGCGACTGCTGGATGCTCACCGGCGGGGTTGGCATCGGTGCGATCCGCGCGTCCCACGACATTGCGAACATCTCCACGGGCGATCTGTTCGTTGGCGGAAGCGGCACCAATTTCGCCTGGCAATTCATTGCCGGCGTGAGCTACGCACTCCAATACAATCTGGATATCGGCGTCGACTACCGCTACCTGGATACTGGAGATGCGAACGCCGTTTCGCGCTATGCCCCACTCGAGTATCGCGCGGGCAAGGCCCACAGCATCATGCCTGGCCTGCGCTGGTACCCGTTCGCTGAACAGCAGGTTTCACCGCCGCCGCCGCCGCCGCCTTCCCCGCCACCGGCTCCTTCCCCACCATCCCCTCCGGCTCCGCCGCCGCCTCCTCCGCCACCGGCCAAGACCTATATCGTCTTCTTCGACTTCAATAGCTCTGGCCTCACGGCCGAAGCCCAAAGCACCGTCAGCGAGGCAGTGGCCTCGGCCAAAAGGATTGGAACGATACGGATCAAGGTGGCCGGTCACACCGACACGGTCGGATCTGACCGCTACAACCAGGCTCTGTCGCTGCGCCGCGCACAGTCCGTCAAGGACGAGATGATCCGCCTGGGTCTGGAGGCCGGCGAAATCGCGATCGAAGGCAGGAGCTTTCACGACCCGCTTGTGCCAACCGGGCCGGGCGTGCGCGAGCCCAAGAACCGCCGCGCTCTCATTGATCTCGGCCAATGATCCATGCCGACCAGGCCCTGCGCGGTTGGCAGGGCCCGGTCTTCCAGTCGATGGCGGTAACATGACGATTGTTGGGGACGCAAAGACAATGACGCAGCCGATCATCGGGCCGGAAGGCTTGCCTCTCACACTCGAAAACCTGCCCAGCCCACAAACCAGGCGTTGGGTAAGCCGCATGAAGGCAGAAGTGGTCGTGGCGGTGGAACGCGGTCTGCTCTCGATGCGGGACGCCTGTGTGCGCTATCGCATGTCGCCGGAAGAATTCCTTGCGTGGCAGGCGGCATTTTCCCGGCACGGGATGGTCGGGCTTCGCGTGACAAAGCGCCAGCCTGTCAGAGTCGACGGCCAATTCAGTGCTGACTGCTCCTGAGGGCGGCGGTCATGCGCATGGTCCCGGTCTTCTTGCTATCTAGAAAATTCTGCGCGCTGGAGCGCGGCACTGCAAGCTGATCTTCTCCGAACGCTGCCAAGCAGCGTCGTCGGCGCGGCGATTCATCAAGACCGCTGCCTGCCTCCGGCACAGGCGCATCTGGTGGAACGGATGGCGGCGATCGCCGCCCGCATGGAGGACGGCCAATGCTCCCAGACTGACATTGTTCGGTTGCGGACTGCCATCGCTTCACTTTCGCCAGAATCCGCAGCCATCGATGCCAGGCGCCTGCCGGCGCATGCGATCCTGGGCGCCCGGCCAGCACCGCGGGCATGTGGCCGGTCCGCCTGACGACCAGTACGTGATGGCCTGCTGCGGCTGGGCCTGGGCAGTTGCGGGTGCGAGATTTGACCAGCCTCAATGTCCGGGCCATTCAATTCCCGTTTTATGCCGCCTCTAGGGAGGAAACACCATGTTGGATCGTGTCATTGCACCCGGTACAGACCGCGGTCTCGCTTTGCGCAATCCCGAGGAAATCCGCACCATGATCCTGAAGCTGCGCTGGATCGGGCTGGAAGAGGAAGCGGAAGAGTTGATGACCCATCTCGCTGTCGTTGCGCCGGCCGCAACATTGACGGACGCGACGGAGACGGACTGATCACCAGCGCCTGATGCGGCCGACATCGACATGCACGAAATCGGATGAAGGGTAATAGCCGACACCGCCGCCCCTGAGCGACAGCGCGGCATCGCGCAACGCCGCCAATGGCCTGCTGTTCAGCCGAACGTCGATGGCCATGCCCTGCATGTGCAGGCTGTGGGAAGCCACGCCGGAATGCTCATGCGCCCCGCGCAGTTTCGCGTTGGTGGCGGGCGAACGATAACCCGAGATGACCTCGAAAGCCTCGCCGGTTTCCATCCGGTTGCGCAACAGTGCCAGAAGGTCCAGAAGGTCGGGAGCGATGGGATGCGTCTCGCCGGTGCGGAAGTCGCGCAGGATAGTGTCCACCTGTGCCAGCGCGCCGGGGACATAATCCCCGTTCGCCCAATAGGTCACGGCCAGCTTTTCGCCGGTATGCAGATTGGCGAAGGACAGGCTGCGGCGGTCGCCCAACGCGGCCAGCGCGGGCGCGGGCAGCAACAGTGCCGCGCCCGATCCCAGCAGGAAATCGCGACGCCTCAATTTATGTGGCATGCCATGTCCATTTGTCAGAAGCCCGCGATTTCTAGCAGCGCCAGGGCGCGGGGGGCAAGCTGTTTAACCTTTTGGGCAAAGTTCCGGGATTTCCGCCGCGATTTGCGTCGGCCTGCGCAGGGCTGCCAAGAGCCGGGCATCGCGGCCATAGACGTCCGGCCTGAAGGAAATGGCCCCGTCAGGATCGGAAAAGGCGGTCCAGTAAAGGAAATAGACAGGCAGCATCCGGTGCAAAGGCAGATGGGCGGTCTCTCCCGCATCGATGGCCGCTACGATCGTCTCGATCGAAGCCAGGTCCGAGGAGATCGCGTAGGAAGCAAGAGGCAGAATTTGTTCCACGCGCACACAGCCGTGGCTGAGATGTCTGTCCTGCCGCGCAAAGGCGGCGCGCCCCGGCGTATCGTGCAGATAGACATCGAAGCGGTTCGGCAATTCCATCTTCACCCGGCCTAGCGGGTTTTCAGGCCCCGGATGCTGGCGCAGCCGATAGGGGAAAGTGGCCGCCGGAACGGCCCGCCAATTCACCGTCCGCCCCGCGGGATCACCGGGCGGACCATTCAGCAGCACCATGTCGTTGCGGGCAAGCCAGCTGCGATCGCGCTTGAGCTTGGGCAATATCTCACGCGCGGCGATGCTGGTCGGCACGTTCCAGGGCGGATTGACCGTCAGGCTGGCTCCTTCCGCCCGCAGGATCGGGGTCGGGTCCCGTGGGCGGCCGACGATCACGCGCGACGCCAGCACCACATGGTTGTCCAATACCAGCACCAACTCGGCAGACGCAGCGTTAATGACGATCCGGTCGGGCTCCAGCGCGCGCGGCAGCCAGCGCCAGCGCTCCATATTGGCCAGAATGGTCCCGGCGCGCGCTGCAGCGGGCACATTCAATTCCGCCAGTGTGGCACGGCCCAGAATGCCATCCACAACCAGACCATGATGCAGCTGAAAGCGCTTCAGTGCATCGGTGAGATCGGCGTTGACATCGGCGGCAACCTGCCCGTCTTCGTAGGACAACCGCTTGCGGAGGAGTGTCGCCTGTGGTTCCGCGGCATAATTCCTCGCCGCAGCCGTCAGTTCGGGCCATCCGCCGGCATCCGCGATCGCGCGATAGCGCGCCAGCGCCTTCTTCAGTGCCACATATTGAGGATATGGCGGCGCCAGCAATTCCGGCAGCCGCGCCGGCTTTCCCTCGGCGACGGCCTTGGCAACCACCGCCTCGGCATCAAAGGATGGCGCGGGCAACGCGACATCGGAATCCAGCGACCGCAGCTTGGGCCGGCCAAGCGCGACGTCACGGGCAAAGGCCGCCAACGCCGCGCCATCAGCAGCGCGGTATTGCCCGGCGTCCAGACCGTCGTCGCCGGCCCTCTTCAGCAACGCCGCCACCTGGTGCGCCGTATCAGCGTCCAGGTCCATGAGCGCTGCGGGCCTGGCGCTCGTGATGAGGCCCAGCGCCACGAGCACGGCCAGAGCAACCTGTTTCACCTGTGGCATCCCTTCGTTCCAATTCAATCTATCTCGGGCCATCGCGAGGGCATTTGATCCCGCGCAAGGTACCTGTCGCCGGCGCGGTCATGCTTTCCAGGGAAGCAGCGAGATAATGCGGCATGCGGCACGTGCTGGTGATCAATGGCAATCCCGATGCTGCGCCGGAGCGCCTGAGCGCCGCATTGGCGCGCGCCTATGCCGAGGGTGCCGAAAAAGCCGGCGCGATGGTGCGTGAACTGAACGTCGGCACCCTGGACTTTCCCCTGCTGCGGCGGGGTACTGACTTCCTGCAGGAACCCACAGAACCGGCGATCCTGTCGGCACGCGGACAGATTCTGCTGGCCGATCACCTCGTCTTTATCTTTCCACTATGGCTGGGTGGTCCACCCGCCATGCTCAAGGGCTTCATGGAACAGATCGCCCGCGCGGGCTTTGCCCTGAAAACCGAGGGCAAGGGCTTTCCCCATGGCGCCCTGAAGGGCCGTTCCGCGCGGGTCATAGCGACCATGGGCATGCCCGCCCTGCTTTACCGCCTGTTTTACGGCGCTCACGGGGTCAAGGCGTTCAATCGGAGCATGCTGGGCATCTCCGGCATCCGGCCAATCCGCACAAGCTGCTTTGGCGGCGTCGGCACCTCCGGGGCACATCCGGAGAAGATAATCGCCGGGGTGCATGCGCTTGGCCGGCGATTGCAGTGAACGGTGTGTAACATCAACTGAATTGCAGCCAGCGCCTAGGTTTCGCGTACGCTCGCGGTGCCATGATCCGTCTCGGCATCTGCGCCGGTGCTGGAGGCTTCCGGATGCTGAGACAGGAAATGGCGCAGGGCGCTGACGAGCAGCGCCGCGTGACGATTGTCGCCAGCCGCCAGGCTAGCGCGGATGTCGTCCACCAGCATCTGGCGGATTATCTCGCTGCCATGGGCGCGATGCAGGAGATAGGAACCGAGTTCAGCGGCGACAATGTCGGGCAGATGTTCGTGCTCGGCGATCGCCGCCACTTCCGCAGCATTCAGGCCGCACATGGCAATGCAGTCTTCCAGCGAAATCACGGGAGCACCTCGCAAGCGGTGGAATGCAAAACACCAGACCATGGGCCCAAGCCATGATCCTTGCGCGCGATCAAGCCGTACCGACATTTGATCAATGTCAAGGCCATCGCGGCCCCATGGTGCGCTGATGCGATTTGCTGAGATTGGAGAACCATATGACTCAGACCTCCGAACCAGAATCTCCCAGGCCGAAACGCAAGACGGAAGCGCGCGGAAATGGCGTCGAGGCGTTCTTCCCCTTCAACCTTTCCCAGTTCCATGCCGAAAATACAGCCACAATGACGCGCGCGAACGAGATATTCTTCCAAGCCGCCCGCTCGGTTTTGGAAAATGAGACCGAACTATTCCGCCTGCAAACCGAACGGGCCCGCGCCGCTCTGGCGCCCATGAAAACCGGCACCGCCCCGTCCCAGGCTTTTCCAGAGGCCCTGGAACAATTCCATCGCAGCACTGAACAGGCCATCGGCCACATGCGCGCCATCAGTGACGCCATGCGCGAATGCGAATGGCAGCTTCTGGCGCTGGCCGCCGGCAGCATGGCCGGAATACAGGGCAAGAGCAGCGACTGACGCATGGGCCGGATCGTTCTGGTGACAGGCGGCATCAGCGGCATCGGTGCCGCGACGGCCCGCCTGTTCAAGTCGCTGGGCCATGAAGTTATCGCCAGCTATGCGGCGAACCACAGCCTTGCCGAGAGCTTCAATCGCCAGACCGGGATTGCCGTACTTGGCTGGAACATCGCCGACTTCGCCGCCACCCGGCAGGCCATCGACCGGATTGCATCCACTCACGGGCCGGTTGAGATTCTTGTCAATAATGCCGGCATCGTACGCGACTGCATGCTGCACAAGATGACGGCGGAGCAATAGCAGAGCGTGATCGACGTCGATCTGGGCGGGGTATTCAACGCCAGCCGCGCCGTGATTGACGGCATGCGTGCGCGCCAGTTTGGCCGCATCGTCAATGTGAGCTCCGTCAATGCCCAGTCCGGCCGGTTCGGGCAGACGAACTATGCCGCCGCCAAGGCCGGAGTGATCGGCTTTACCAAAGCCCTGGCACTGGAAAGCGCCAGCCACGGCATCACCGTCAACGCCATCGCCCCGGGCTATGTCGACACGCCCATGGTGGCGGGAGTGCCGGACGACATCCTGCAGAAGCTGCTTGCCACGGTTCCGGCGGGCCGGCTGGGCCGCCCGGACGAGATAGCCCGCGCCATCACCTTCCTGGCAGGTGACGAAGCGGGCTTTATTACCGGCGCGACACTGTCGATCAATGGCGGAAGATACATGGCCTAGCGCACAACCAGGTTCAGCGCGCAGCGGCCACCCGCCGGTCTTACAGGCCGAAGGGGTAGGTTTCCGGCGTGCCGGCGGGGCGTCCGGCGGCCAGCGGGGTCACCGCGCGGCTGGTCTCGAACCAGACCATGGCGTCGAACTGTTCTGCCATCACGGCGCGGAAATAGTGGCTGAGAAGCTCGTTGTCGGGCCGATAGACCACCCCGATGGCCCGTTCCAGCCGTGGTTCGCAAAGCAGGTCGCGCAACTGCACGTTCCGCGCCCGCCAATCGAACAGCGCGCGCGCATGGCCGCATTGGCGCATCAGAAATTCATAGCTGTCGGCCCGTGCCGGACGAACCTGCTTGATCTCCATCGGACTGTCCCAGTCTGAGGCAGCCGCCACCGTGCCGCGATCGGTGCCGAAGCCGATCGCCGCCATGTCGACACCGTAGGCCGTGCGGCACAATTCTCCGATATTGAACTCCCCTTCCCAACCCATCGCCGTGGCGGCGGCGTTGCCGATATGGGAATTGTGCGCCCAGACGATGGCTTTTGCCCTGGGCCGGTGCGCCATCAGGCGTTGCAGGGTATCGAACATGTGCCGGTCGCGCAGATTCCAGGATTCACGCGAACCGCGATACATGATGCGGTAATATTCCTCCGCCGTGCGCACGATCCGGGCATTCTGCGCCGCGTTGAAAAAACTGTCGCCGTCGCGGGCCGCATAATCCAGCCGGCGATGCAGAAGCGTCATCAATTGATCGTGCACCTGGCCTTCGCAGGTATCGCCGCCCATCACGGCATAATGCCCGTATGCGGACGGTGACTCCTGCCACGGCGTAAGGCAGCCATAGCGGTTACGCGCCTGCCGTGCGCCCTTCGGATCGACCCGATCGAGATAGTCCAGCACCGCAGCGATCGACGCCGACAGGCTGTAAATGTCCAGGCCGCGGAATTCGACCTGCGCGGATCGGGTGCGGTGCTCATTTTCGGCGCGTAACCAGTCGACGAACTCCAGCACTTCCTCATTGCGCCACATCCAGCCGGGAAAGCGCGCGAACACCTCGCTGCGGCCCGGATCGGCCGCGCCGTGGCGCACATGACGGTCGATGCGCGTCGCATCCGGCCAGTCTGCCTCCACCGCCACGATGTTGAAGCCATGATGACGGATGAGGTGACGGCTGATCGCGGCGCGGGCACGATAGAATTCGCTGGTGCCATGCGTCGCCTCGCCCAGAAGAACCAGCCGCGCCGTTCCGAACCGGTCGAATATTGCGCCGAAGGCTTCCGCATGTTCGGGCGGCGGCAGGTCTTCGGCGGCGTCCTTCAGGACCCTGCTCAAGGCATGGCCGACTCTGTCGCGTCGCAGGAAGCCGGTCCCGCTCATCCCCCAGGCTCCCCGACCGGCTGGGTTGGCGCGAAGCGGCCCAAAATTGCAACCACCTCCCGGTCGCTGGTCTGGGCAAAGTCTGCGTAGAACTGCCCCACCGCGGCGAAGGGTTCAGGCGTGGCGAGGCAGACGATGCTATCGGCAGCACCCTGGAATTGCGCGACGGTGCCGGCCGGGGCAACCGGCACGGCCATCACCAGTTCGGCGGGTCGGCGCAGGCGCGCCGCCTGCAGCGCCGCGCGCATGGTATTGCCGGTGGCCAGCCCATCATCGATCACGATCGCCGTGCGCCCTTCCAGCGAAAGGGGGGCGCGGCCGCCCAGATAGGATTTGCGCCGCCGCTCGATCTCGGCGAGTTCGTGGGCACAGATTTCGTCAAAGGCGCGCTCGCTGGTCCCCGTAGCACGCAGCAATTCGCGGTCCCGTACGATAATGGGAACCCCGCCATCGACCACCGAGCCCACTGCCAGTTCGGGGTGGCCCGGCGCGCCGATCTTGCGCACGAGCACCAGATCCAGCGGCGCATTCAGGGATCGGGCGACCTCAGCTGCAACCGGAACGCCCCCACGCGGCAGCGCCAACACCACGCAATCCCTGCCCCGGTAGCTTTGCAGCGCAGCGGCAAGCTGGCGTCCTGCATCGCTTCGGTCGCGAAACAGCATGAAACCTCCTAGACGACCAGCGGCGCCAGATGACGCGTGAACCAGTCGGTTGCCAACTGCGTCACCCGTTCCATCGCACCCGGCTCCGGAAAAAGGTGGCTGGCGCCAGGAACTATTTCCACAACGCACAGGCCGGTCATCCGGTGCGCCGCGCGGCGGTTCAGTTCCAGCACCTCAGGATCGTTGCCGCCGACGATCAGCAGGGTCGGGGCACGGACTTTTTCCAAGGCAGCCCCGGCCAGATCGGGCCGCCCACCGCGGGAAACAACCGCCCCGATCCTGGTGCCAAGCTGGGCTGCTGCCGTCAGGGCGGCCGCCGCCCCCGTGCTGGCGCCGAACAGGCCCACCGGGAGCCCACCTACCACCGTTGTGGCCGACCAGGCGACGGCGTCGGTCAGGCGCGCTGCCAGAAAAGGAATGTCGAACACGCGTGCCCGCCCGGCCGCCATTTCCTCTTCAGGATACAGCAGGTCGAACAAAAGCGTCGCGATCCCCGCGCGGTTGAGCATGACCGCAACCTTGCGATTGCGCTCGCTGAACCGGCTGGAACCGCTGCCATGTGCAAAAATCACCAGACTGGACGCTTTTGCCGGGCACCCCAGCGATCCCGGCAAAGACCATTTGCCGACAATCACTTCGCTCATGGCTGTGGCTGACACAGGCATGGTACAAACCTAGCCGACTGATCCCCGGAGAAATTGATTCCGCGCAAACCGCTCTCACTGTCCCTCCGCCAGTATCAACGACGAGGAGAGATCCACATGCGCGCAGTCGGCATAGCCCTAGCTTCGATCGTCTCGGTTCTTCCCGCGAATGCCGGCGCGCAGGATATCGAAGCCGGCCATCGCATAGCGGCCATGTGGTGCGCAAAGTGTCATGCCGTCGAAGCCAGGCAGACCGGTCCAGCCCTTGATGTCGCACCGCCCTTTACGACGATCGCACGCATGAAGTCTACGACGGCCGCCTCGCTGAACGTGTTCCTCAGCACCCCGCATCCGCCGATGCCCGACTTCTCTCTGACGCGCCGAGAGATCGCGGATGTGTCAGCCTACATCCTCAGCCTGCGCCCCGGCCCAGGCAAGGGAACCTGATGCGTTGGTGCGAACGGAGATGGCCATGCTCGACATCAATCCCGAAAAGGTCCGCCAGGTGATCACGGAGGCGCGCATGCTGGACGCTAAAGAAGATGTGACCGACTCCGCTTTCGATGAAGAAGAGTTCGAGGATACCGCCCCCGAGACGCTGGAAAACCCCGAGCAGGATCCCGTTTATGAGGAACTGCGCGAATTCATCCGCAGCCTGGATGAGGACGAGCAGATCGCACTCGTCGCGCTGGCCTGGATCGGCCGCGGCACGTACGAGGCCTCAGCCTTTGACCTCGCCATCGCGGAAGCCCGCCGCGCACATAAACGGTCGTACCGCCGAATACCTGCTCGGCCTGCCCCTTCTGGGCAACTATCTTGAGGAAGGTCTTTGCGCCGTCGAAATGGACGAAGAAGACGGCGACGCCATCCGATAGCCAAAGGAACCGCTGATGCCTCGCAGGGACTTTATACCAACCACGCTGCACTATGCGATCCGCCTGGCCGGCGACCGCTGGGTTGTCACCTGTGAGAAAATTCCAATTGCCTGCTTCGACAGCCGTGACGCCGCCCGGCACGCAGCGGCGTCCTACCTGGCGGCAGCGAGGCGGCGCGGTGATTGCCCACATATGGAGACTGACGATGAAAACCCTATTGCCGCTTGATCCGCAGCGCAGAGAGACGATGCGATGACCCGGCTGAACCACGGCGTCTGGCTTGCGATCTGCGATGGCGGCAAGGCCATGCTGGTCGAAAATGTCGGCGAAGCCGACTGTCCCAGCCTGGTGATCCGGGAGGTCATGGAACAGCACAACCCACCCACCCATCTGCAAGGCAGCGCACCACCCGGCCGGGCCTTCAGCGGCGCGCGCGGCCGCCGCGCCGCGATGGCGCAAACCGACTTCCACGACCAGGCGGAACGCGAATTCCTGCGGCACTTCGCCGGTCGAATTGCCCTGGGCGTGGAGGAAAAGAAGATTCCCGCCCTCATCCTGGCCGCCCCGCCCCGCGCGCTGGGCATGTTGCGCCCGGAGTTGACAGACAAGACACGGCAGATCCTGGTGAGCGAGTTGGCACACGACTATGTCAAACGCCCGCTATATGAGATCGAGATGCTGCTGCGCGAGGAAGCGTAGGCCGTCTGCCGTCGGATTGCGCCGGATCAATTCCTCTTTCGGCGGCGGGCTTATGGTAAATATTTGACGAATTTTGGAGGCCGACATGAAAGTCAAGGACGTCATGCACAAGGGAGCAATCTGGGTGAAGCCCGATACCTCGCTGCAATCTCTGGCCCGCAAGATGCGCCGCGACGATATTGGCGCGATCCCGGTGGGCGAAAACGACCGGCTGATTGGCATGGTAACCGATCGCGACATATGCTGCCGCGGCGTTTCCAATGGGCGCGACCCGCAGAATCTCACGGCTCGCGACATCATGAGCAAGCCCATCGTCTATTGCCGCACCGACCAGAAGGTGGAAGAAGCGGTTTCGGTAATGCGCAAGGCCAAAGTTCGCAGACTGCCGGTGATCGACGAAAACCACCGTCTCGTCGGCATGCTGGGCCTGGGCGATATCGCCGCCAAGGCCGCGGCGAAGACCGCCAACACGGCACTGAAGACGTTGGCTGCCCACCACGCCTGAACCGACAGAGCATCAGGGAATACCGGCGCAGGCTTGACCGCCTGCGCCGGGTTTCCCACGCCCGCATGCGTTCAGTGATGAATGAGACCGCCAAACAGGCCGGGGCCGGGCTGATAAGGCGGCGATTCACCTGCTTCCACGATGGGCGGCTCTCCCGGACCGATCCATGTCACAGCCGGCCGGTGGCGCGCAACCGGTTCCGGTTCGCCCTGCGGATAACCCACCGCAATCGGCGCGACGACATGGGCATTCGCTGGCAGGTGCAGCGTCGCCCGCCCCGCCGAACTGTTGAGCCAGCCTTCCGCCATGCCCACCCAGCATGTTCCAAGACCGAGCGCCGTCGCGGCCAGCATGACGTTGGCAGCCGCAAGCGTGCATCCCTCCATCCCCCAGCGAACACCCAATGGCGCCGCGATCACGACCAGGGCGGGGGCGTGGTGGAAGATGTGAAAGTCCGGGTCCCGCATCATGGGGGCCAGACGCTCGGCTTCCGGAAAGGCGGCGCTGTTGTCCAGAATCCAGCACCTGCACTGTTCCGCCATGCGCGCGATCAGGGCTTCGTCGGTCACGATCACAAAGCGCCAGGGCTGGCCGTTCATTGCGCTGGGGGCCCATATGGCGGCATCCAGAAGCCGGCGGAGTGCCTCCGTCGCCACCGGCCGGGACTGGAAGCGGCGGATGGCGCGACGTTGGCGAATGGCGTCCAGAATATCCACGACACACCCTGAGTTCAGTGAGACATCAAAATGCAGCAACCGGATTCAAGCAGGATGTCGCGGGTGATGCCGCCGAATATCCATTCATTCATCCGGTTGTGGCCGTAGGCGCCGGCGACGATCAGGTCGGGCTTGCGCTCGCGAATCTCCCTGGCCAGCGCACCGCTCTCGCTGGTGCCGGCCGCCAGCGCTTCGGGCAGGGCATGAACGCCGTGGCGGGCCAACCAGCGGGCAACATCGTCGACATGTCTTTGCGCATCCCTGACTTCGTCATCCCGGGCGATTTCCAGCACCACGGCAGTCTGGGCTTCCAGCAGGAGCGGCAGCGCATCCGCCATGGCGCGGCGTGCCTCGCGGGTGTCCTTGAAGGCTGCCAGCACGTTGCTTAACGCCAGGTCCGTCGTTCCACGTGGGACCACAAGAATGGGGCGACCCGCGCGGATCGCCAGCGCGCCCACATTGACGCGGCTCTCCGGTTCGAGGATGGAGGCCGGCGGCGTTGGGCTGGTAATGATGAGGTCCGCTCCCCGGCACTGGTCGGCGACATGAACCGCCAGCGCCTCGGGCACTACCGATCCGCGCCATTCCAGTTCCTGGGTGCAATCCTTTAGAGCTGCGCGGAACTGATTTCCGCACGCCGCAAGATCCCGTTCGGCCTGTGTCAGGTCAACGGCAGCCGCTTCCGCCAGCATCAATGCGCCGCCATAAGAGCCGCCATCGATCATGGGCGGCGGCGGCCTGACGGCAGCAAGCCCGATGACGCTGGCGCCGAACCGCCTGGCGAGGCTTGCACCCACGGCCAGAACGGCCCGGTTATCGCCATTCGGATCCAGAAGCAGCATCAAAGTGCGATAGGTCATGTCCGTCTTCTCCCTAGTCGGTTGTCCCGGCGCGCCATCGCGCCGGGACTTCCGGGTGCCACCGTCAGGCGGCCTTCACGTCGATCTTGTGCGCCTCGGTCTTCTGCGCCGCCTTGGCGACAGTGATGACCAGCACGCCGTTTTGGAAACGGGCTTCAATCTTGTTGGCGTCGGCGTCGCGTGGCAGGGTGAACATGCGCCGGAAGGCGCCATAGCTGCGTTCGGACAGATAGTGGTTCCTGTCCTGCTCGTTCTTCTCCTGGCGCTTCTCGCCCTTGATCACCAGCATGCCGTCATCGATGCTCACCTCGATGTTGTTCTCGGACACGCCTGGAATCTCGGCGGTGATGGTATAGGCCTTGTCATCCTCGTCCACGTCCACTGCCAGATTGGCGAAGCCGGTTACGCCGGGACTCCACAGCTTCTGCATGTTTGTGAAGGGCTGAAGCGAAAAGCTCTCGAAGCCATTGGAGAAACGGTCGAACAGCGAGTCGATCTCCTGGCGGAAGGATTGCCATGTCTCGTTCATCGCTGGAACCGTGCTGTGCTGGCGCTTGATATTGATATCCTTGCTCATGACGAACTCCTTTCTGGGGGTGGGAAATTGCTTCAGACAGCCTCCGCGAAGCGCAGCACCAGGCGCGCCTGGCCCGCGGCTGATACAATGGCCCTGGAATTCACGGTCTGCCCATCCAGGTTGGCCTCGACAGCGTAACGACCGGGCGGCAGCCGGAAGAGCAGCCATGGCCCGTTGCAACTGCCGGAAAACAGGACCGCGTCGCCCCTGCGCAGCGTCACGCTTTCTCCGCCCAGATAGTGACCGCCGCTGCCGGCAAATTCGATCTTCAGGCTATAAGCATTCCAGCGGGGATCTTCGCGTGCATCCAGACTGGTTCCTGTGCAGACGACCTCGATATCCGACACCCCGATTGGTGTATCCGGCACCAGAGGCTCCGCCGAAAGCGGAGACTGAATCAACAGGAACAGGGCAAGGCCGCCGGCCGAGCGGGAAAGCATGTCATATCCCTCCGCGTTGCCGCCGAAACAACGATAGAGCCGCGGCGCATACCGGCATTGATCTGCCTCAATGGCTCACCGGGCGGTGTATCCGCCATCGATCACCAATTCGGAACCCGTGACGAACTTGGCTTCATCCGACGCCAGATAGACCGCGCCCCAGGCGATATCGTCCGGCTCACCCAGATGTCCCAGGGGATGCAATGATCCAACCACTTTGCGCCCTGCATCCACATCGCCCTGCCCCTGAAGAAATCCTTGCACCATGGGTGTCCATATGAAGCCGGGATGGATCGAATTCACCCGGATGCGGTCCGGGGCATAGAGCAGCGCATCGGTCTTGGTCATCAGCCGCACCGCCCCCTTGGAGGCATGATAGGGCGGCACGTCCGGAGCGCCGACCAGGCCATAGATGGAAGACAGATTTATGATGCTGCCGCCCCCCGCCTTGCGCATCGGCGCGATGGCATGCTTGGTGCCGAAAAACACGCCCTTGACGTTGATCGCCTGGACGAAATCCCATTCCGCTTCGGTCAGTTCATGGGTCGGCTTGCTTGCCCCGGCGACCCCGGCATTGTTCACCAGGATGTCGAGACGGCCGAATCTTTCCACCACTTCGCGGAATGCGCGTGCGACCTGCGCCTCGCTCGAAACAT
>ERZ778023.444-NODE-444-length-93315-cov-72.082468_pt1 | contig 93315 bp, 99 predicted proteins | sample MGYA00375753_ERZ778023 | MGnify/ENA primary metagenome ERZ778023 (study PRJEB29350, sample SAMN05389822) | bioreactor metagenome | isolation source: Ammonium sulfate bioreactor | place: South Africa: University of Cape Town | collected 2014-04-04 ... | reverse complement strand
GTCGCTTCCTCCTCGTTTCTCTTTCTCTTCAGTTTTCGTTTCGAATTATCGAAACTATTTGCAACATTCCATGAATCATATGAAAAAAAAGTTTGTATGTATGTATGTTTGTTTGCACTGATGTCGGAGCAAGGAGTAAGAGTAGATTCTTTACGAGGACCCGGTATCTGACTTTTGCTTTCTAGCTGAATGCACATGACTCGAGAATACGACAGTGTAAATATGATGTTGAAAAGTGACATTTATTCGAGAAAGAGCTGAATGAATCAGAAGAATATCTTGATAGTATGGTAAAACAGACAGATTGCAGTGTTTGTTCATGTTAACTTCTGTTGACAATTTTCAGCATTGATAAAGAAAATCTTAGATGCATACAAAGCCGAATGACGAATAGCTTTCGGACCGTAGAGACAGTCGAAAAACTATACCACCGATTTCATAGTTCACATCTTTCACATCTTCAAAGAAATAAATCACGGCCTAAACCGTAAATATCAGATTTTATTATTATGTATTTCGGTTATATTTATTTTAACATTTTGAAATACTGGATGTTATATCTAGAGAAAGAGTTCACAATATAGATGACATGGTTATCCAACCATAACACTGGAATCCGGTGTAAATCGTATATATGAAAAAATTGATTGTATTGTGATCTACAATAATTTATTGTAATATCTTCACATAGACGTCTGATATTTTTTTCGTATGATCTAAATATCTGACAGAAAAAAATAGACACTTTTCAAAGAAATCACAACTAAACACAATATAACGTTTCAAACGAACTAACAAACTACAATCTGACTATCCATGCAAGAATAAAACGAAAAACAGAAACAAACAAGAACGTATATACAATAATGGAGAATGTTTAACAGGGTTGATCTTCTTTGTTTTCACCATTTACAGAAATTGTCATTGATGTTTTGATTGTCTCATTGATACCATTGTTTTTCTTCATAGATGGAGTTGAAACCAACTAGAAAAGAAAACATGTCGATGATTAGTCTCATTAAATTCATATTCTTCTTACTGGAGCAATTTTATAATGTCCTAAAAATTTAGCATAGAAATTTGTTTGTTGATCAGCTAGTTTTTTCTTTTGCTCTTGAACGGCTGGATCAAAGAAAAAAACAGACGGTGTGATTTCTGTCGGTGGTGGTTCGATCGGTTGACTCTTTTTCTTCTTTTTTGTAATTGGAAAATTTCGAGAACATGTAACATCCACAAGTTTTCCATTGGATCGATCGAGTTTTTCTACATAATTAATAAAACGGCCATTTGGCCATTGTTTAACATCATGTTTAAACCGAATTTTATACAAATCCGATGATAATGGATTCGTTGTATGATCCATAAAACTTTCAGCTAGATCATAATTAATCGTTCGTTTAGTTCTAAATGCTGCCGAATGCCAACTACGATCACATCCTCGTAGACCACCACGTCGTGCTCGATGTGGAGCAGGTTTAAACTGTATTGGTCTCGAAATTGGAATGTCTTCACTGAAACGTTGAGCCATCGACGACAAAACTAAATGTAACTGAGATAGATAGAGATCAGATACATATAAAATACCCAAAAATCAATTCATTTGCTCGTTCGTAATAGTAAACAAACGAACCAGAGTTATCTTCGAATGAATCATCGTCAAATATAGACATCTATTGAATAACCATTCAACCGTGTCCATTTTAATGGTCATATGCTCATCATTTATTTCATAAGTTCAATGGGTTCTGTATTCGGTTCATCACGTCAACGACGTGAAATTCCTGAAAATCGTCAAGCAATCAACCAGATTTACAATGCTGAATTTGGTTATGCGCCTGTCGGTCCTATTGGAACCATTGCATCCGTACCCAAACGACAACTATACACTCATGTACCACATCATCGTCATAAACGACGACAACGAATCTAGACTGTTTTTTGTTCATTTGAGTAGCTATCAAAATAAATGACTTTCTTTTTTGTTCTCGATTTGTACGCTATACAAACAGGCCAAGAAAACAAACCTATTTTTTATCTGTTGTTCAAATAAACATGAACATGAACGACGAAAAAAAAAAGAGTGAACAAAGTAATAACAACAACAAACAAACAACAAATACGTAGAGAGCTATGTATGAAAATTAATCTAGCACCAAAAAGAAACAAAAAAAAACACAACGCAACTACAACAGCACAAAAAAAGAGGACAAAAATGTGAGATCACCACACACACATATGTACGTATGTATAGATTGAGAAAGAAAAACATTAATGATTTATCGTATTCTCTTATATAATATAGTCTCTCGATATAAATGCAATAAATAAAAGTGGAACGAAAACGAATCCTAAACAATGTTCGCATTATGTACAATTAGCTAAGGAAGACTCATTGATTGAATTGAATGAATCACGTGTTGCATAATAGAGAATATTCTTGGCCTGCAAGATATCAGCATGATTGGTATGTGTTTTCGATAGACTTCGAAATTCGTTGGTTGTTATTAAACATCGATCGAGATTTTCCGGTGACACGAAATCTTCGGCGATTTTGATGCACGAATGTAGATTTTTGACTTGATGTGGTGCGCCACTTGGAATGAAAACTGCATCGCCTTCGAATTGTAGAATAGGATAGGCTTCGACTTGACTCCATTCTCGTAGTTTTTCTAAATCTTCTTTTTCTAAATAAGCTGTTTGATCGTGAATCGTATCGGAGCCTGGACATTTCCGTTGTGTCTGAATAGAAATCAAATACTAATTGATTTTCTTTTTGCGAAGGAGGAGCATACTCGACCGATGTATTCTCGGACTTTCTTGGCGTCGTCCGATCGAAATAGATGCCAGAGCGCGCCGGGCCGTTCGCCGTTTCTCAGTCGTTGCAATTGAGCTTCGTCGATATTCGAATCGAGAATTTCGGCTTCGACTTCTACAAAAACCCAAAACTCAATTTCATCAAAAAATTCATTTTCTTTTCTTTTTTACGTCGAATTTCTTCGTCTTTATCAGATCCATCAACACCATAACCGCCTATTCCAACATAAACAAGAACATTGACTGCATCGGACACATCGATATGAAGATTCGTTGTGCCCGCTTTTCGAGTTGCTTGACTCGTCAATTGACTATAGGCAATGTACAGTTTCGGGCCAAGATCAGGTTTAACTAAACAAGCTGGTAGTCTTTCGACGATATTCATCGCTCCACCATAGTGTATCACGTCTTCATATTGATATGATCGTCTCGTATAATCACCTGAAAAGAAAAAATTCGAGTATTTTCATTGATTTGATGTTGTTTTGTTGTTACTAAATGGAATATTTGACATAAGATCATGAAGAAGTGTCGGAAAAACGGATGCAAAATCTTTTTTTGTTGGCCAATCTTTTAATTTCAATATTCTCGGTCGACCATTGTGATTTTCATCTCTCAATCGAACTAAAACAAAAGATAAACATCCTCATCATCATTATTATTATTATTTGTTTACTATCTAATTTTTCAAAACCATCCCAAAATTTCGTCAGAATATCTTCATTAGTTAATATCGGCGTTAGAGTTTCGCAGTCCCACAGTGCGGGTGTTTCTCGATGGTCGATCATATGTTCTTTGAAAGCGTTTGGTTGCCAGAGTGTTTTCGAAAGATTTTCGTGAACACGTCGAACAAGAACAGGACAACTTGTTGACCAAACTGTCCGAAAGAACTTTTTCGCATTTTCTGTTTGCCATTGATTGAAAACCGGCAATCGACCGTTACAAAAGAACTCGATCGTCGAATCTTGTTCACAATCATCGGCCGACCAAACTTTTTGAACTTCACGTGAATCAGCTAATCGTTTGGTTTTCAAGGTTTTAATGAACATCGAAAGATTTTCGGCTTTCGTCGATGGATATAATTTCAGTGAATAATCGATCTGTAATTTACTCAAATGATCAATCACATTGCTGCGTAGTTTTACTAGAACTATTCGAAAAACAAAATTAAGAATAAACGCAAGAGAGAGGAAACGTACTTTCCCAAGGAATGAATTCAGCTAGTGAATAAGGAACTTCATGTAGACAGAAACGTTTCAATTTTTTTCGTTTTTCGATTGATATTTGAGACAATTGATTTGAACATTCGATACATATCATATATCCACAGTGTGTACACATGTAATGTGCATTGAACAGTGTCGTCAAACATTCATCACAAACTTCTCTCCAACCAGCCATTGACTTCCTCCAAATGATCGTATTTTCATCGAATGTCGATCGTTCATCTTGTTCATGTTGATAGATCAAACAGAAAAGTTTACCAATTCGAGTGAAAATATAATTTGCATCGAGTGAATTCAACGCTGGTTGACCTCCTTAACATAATTTCAAATTCAAAAATTCACTTCTTCTTTCTTTTTCTCCTCTCTACCTGAATCCGGCACAACTAATGTGTAAAGATCATCTTTTGTCGCTTTTATCGACGTTGTAAAACCATCGACTTCATAGACATTATCTCCGTAATATCTCAATCTAAGACAAAACAAAAACCGAATAATTTTCATATAAAAAACACACATCGGAATTTACATTCGACAATGTTGAAAACGACAACCAGCAAGATGCAGCGAGAAATCTTTCGGATTCGCTGTTTGACAATCGATACATTGAGAAATCGATTTCGGATACGATATACAGTAGTTTCGTTGAGTTATAATCGCTTGAAAATACAAGAGAATATTTTCTCGAAAAAAAGATTGTTGAATTTTACTTGGAATCGATTGGTGAACACGACGTTTGACAAAAACTTGTTCAGTTGTTTCCAACATTCGTTTTTCTGTTTTGATTAGTTTTTCATTGATATCAAGAGGTAATAAAGTCAAAGATACATTGGAATTAGCTGTTAAATGGCTATCATGATCGGTGTCGAAGATTCTTTGATCGTGTGGTGAACGACGAGCAAATACAGGCGATCGACTTGAGTGAGACGTTGTGGAAGGTTTGTAGAAAGGTGAGAAACGTGGTCGATACTGTGGACTTTTGTTATTTTCATTCTCGATTGTTTCGACTGTAGGTAGTTTAGTTGGTGGAGATGTGAGCAAACGATGAAGAATCGGTGATGAATGACTTTTTTGAGACAATTTCGTATCAACAACGATCGGATCTTTGTGTGTGATCGTTGACGATAGATCGAGAGGCTTTATTTGTGGACTTGAATGTGGCGTTGATGTACAAGATGAAACATTTGGCGAACAATCGCCAGCTGAACTAACAGCGGGTGATGTTGTTGGCTCAGGTTTTGATACTGTCGATTGACAATCAGGTTCAGTTACCGGTGTAATAGTAAAACGTAATTCAGATGGTGTTATAAATGGTTTATATGGCGATGTTTGATTGGTTGAGCTGCTCTCGGCTAAACGTTGACATAAGGAATTAAATGTACAAAGATCGATTAGACTTGGATTATGTTGTAGAAGAGCAGATGTGGATGGTGATGGAGGTTTCAATGGTTCACCTTTTAATTCAAGAAATGGACCAGCTGGTCCAGGATGAAGATATGTTGCTAAGTTTGAAGATCCGATATATTGATCCATTGAAATAAAAGAAAATCTATTGCATGTTCGGTGTTATTTGAATGATTGTTACCGATGAAGGAGATAGAAAGCTCCCTCTAGCCGTTTCTTTTTCTTATATGAAAATCAATCAATCGATACATCATCGTTAACTAGCCAACCAATCAGTAACTAGTTTGACAACAACAGTGACATCTTTTTTAATAAAGAGGGACCAATACATCGAAATGCGAATAATTGAATTGAAATGATTGTCAATCTAATTGTTTTCTGTTGTTTATCATTGAACGTATTATTCATTGAATGTAATAAACACGATCCTGATTGCGATTATAATATCACACAAATTATTCAAACCAAAGGTTATCCATGCGAAGAACATAAAGTAATTACGCCCGATGGATATATTCTCGGTGTTTTTCGTATTCCACATGGTCGAAATTCGACAACATCAGGTCGACCTGTACTTCTCCAGCACGGTCTTCTCGATGCATCAGTAACATGGGTCATGAACTTTCCCGAGCAAAGTCTTGGTTTTATTCTTGCTGATGCCGGTTATGACGTTTGGCTCGGAAATATACGAGGAAATTATTACTCACGAGCTCATACGAAATACAATCCTGATCATGATGAAGCTTTTTGGGATTTCAGTTGGGATGAAATGGCAAGTATCGATCTACCATCGATGATCTCGTATATTCTCAATGTAACAAAACAAGAACAAATTGCTTACGTTGGCCATTCTCAAGGTACAATGATAGGCTTTGCAGAATTCGGTCGTTTGAATAATAATCTTCGAAATAATATTAGTTTCTTCGCTGCCTTAGCACCTGTCGTACATTTAGGACATATTATCTCGCCAATTCGATATCTATCTTCGACATCGAAAGAATTAGAACTCTATTGGCATTTATTGTTCGGTCGAAATGAATTTCTTCCATCGTCATATATCATCAAATGGTTAGGAACATTTGCATGTGGCGCAAAAATTTTCGATAAAGTTCTATGTCAAAATATTCTGTTCATTCTTTGTGGTCCGGAAAATAAAAATATGAATAATACACGACTTCCAGTTTATATTGCACATGAACCCGATGGAACGTCGGTGAAGAATATGATTCATTTTGCTCAAGGTGTACAATCGAATGTTTTTCGAGCGTATGATTACGGTTCAGCGCAGAAGAATTTCATACATTACAATCAAACAACACCGCCCGAATACGATATTCATCTTATGAACATCCCTACAGCCATTTTTTCGTCAGGCAAAGATTGGCTCGCTGATCCTGTCGATGTCAAATATATTCTTGATAATCTACCGAATATTGTCTATCAAAAATTTGTACTCGATTATAATCATTTGGATTTTGTTTGGGCATTGACTGCAAAAGATATTATTTATTTTGATTTGTTAAATATAATGCGAAAATATCATTGACTTTTGTACGTAAATATTTCGTTATCTTTGTTGTTTGTTTTGGTCACGCCATACATTGTAAGCAAATATAAAAGTCGATATATTCTCTTCAGAAAATCAAATAGAATATGCTTTTCTTTGTTTCGAAGATAGTCGTTCTTTTGACAGTATGTAAATTCGGGTTTTCATTCCCATCAAACGATAAACATGATCCTGATTGTGATCGTAATATCACACAAATGATCGAAACCAAAGGTTATCCATGCGAAGAACATAAAGTAATTACGCCCGATGGATATATTCTCGGTGTTTTTCGTATTCCCCACGGTCGAAATTCAACAACACTCGGCCGACCTATTCTTCTTCAACACGGTCTTCTCGATGCATCGGTAACATGGGTCATGAACTTTCCTGAACAAAGTCTTGGTTTTATTCTTGCTGACGCTGGTTATGATGTTTGGCTTGGAAATGTTCGAGGAAATTATTATTCTCACGCACATACAAAATACAATCCTGATACTGATGCAGCATTTTGGGATTTTAGTTGGGATGATATGTCAAATATTGATCTTCCATCAATGATCTCTTACATTCTCAATGTAACAAAACATGAAAAAATCGCCTATATTGGTCATTCTCAAGGTACAATGATTGCTTTTGCTAATTTCGGTCAACAGAACAATCCATTAACAAATAATGTTAGTTTTTTCGGAGCATTAGCACCTGTTGCTCATGTCAATAATATCAAATCACCGTTAAGATATTTTTTCAATACGCCAAATAATCCTGAAAGTTTCTGGCATACACTATTCGGGTATCGAGATTTCCTTCCGTCATCAGATATTATCAAATGGCTCGCTAAACATGCTTGTGGAAGTCACATTTTTAATCCATTGATATGTGAGAATATTCTTTTTCTTATTTGTGGTCCCGAAGATAAAAATATGAATCAATCACGCATTGAAGTTTACGTCTCTCATGAACCCGATGGAACATCAGTGAAAAATATGATTCATTTTGCACAAATGTTTCTTTCGAAACAATTTCAAGCGTATAATTACAGCACACCCGAGCAAAACCAACAGCATTATAATCAAACAACAGCACCGATCTATTCGATTGCTTCAATGACAATACCAACGGCTATTTTTTGGTCGCAAACAGATTGGCTTGCTGATCCTGAAGACGTGAATTTTATTTTGGATAATATTCGAAGTTTAGTTTACAAGAAACTAATACCGGATTACAATCATTTGGATTTCGTTTGGGCTATAACAGCCAATAAGGTTATTTATGAAGATCTACTCAATCAAATCCAAAAATATCATCCATCGACATGAGACTCTTGTTCTTTTTTGTGTAGATAAGAAAGTTTGCGAGTACTTCGGAAAAACGAAATAAAAAAACAAACAAAGATAAAGATACGAGGTCTTTTTTTATATATAAATATTGAAATAAAAATGCACATTTATTCATTCGTGTGCACAGTGATAAGAAGTGAAACGACGAACATGACTAAACTTGTATTCGGTAGGTGTGAATGTAGGTGGATTCATGAAATGAATTTTTGAAAATTTTGCTTTGTAGGTGTCTTGGGTTCATTATTCCTATTATCGGCATGTCTTTCGATGCCAATGTCGGAATATGAAGATCAATTAGGTGCAGATCCTGATTGTCTTTTGAATATTACTCAACTCATTGCAAGCAAAGGCTATCCATGGGAAGAACATAAAGTCATCACTTCCGATGGTTACATTCTCGGTGTTTATCGAATTCCACGAGGTCGAAATGCACCACCCTCATCGAAACCTGGCCGACCAGTTCTTCTTCAACACGGTCTTCTCGATTCCGGCGCAACATGGGTACTTAACTTTCCCGATCAAAGTCTTGCCTACATTCTTGCCGATGCTGGCTATGATGTTTGGATTGGTAATATGCGAGGAAATGTCTATTCACGTGCTCACACAAAATACAATCCAAAGAAGGATGAAGCCTTTTGGGATTTTAGTTTCGATGAAATGGCAAATATCGATCTTCCTTCGATGGTTTACTACATTCTCAATGCAACTCAACAAGAAAAGATTGCTTATGTTGGTCATTCACAAGGTACCATGATTGGTTTCATTAATTTCGGTCGTGAAGGTAGTGTCTTGCAGAATAATGTCAGTGTTTGGACAGCACTTGCACCAGTTGCTCATCTCGGACATTTAACATCGCCACTTCGATATTTATCAACATCAACAATTCAAAAAGATTTAGAACTCTACTGGCATTTATTGTTCGGTAAAAATGAATTTCTTCCATCATCGAACATCATCAAATGGCTTGGCGAATTTGCTTGTGCAAATCCATTAATCGATCGACTTGCTTGTGAAAATATCTTTTTCGTGCTGTTTGGTCCTGAGAAAAAGAATCTTAATGAAACACGTATGCCTGTCTATGTTGCACATGTACCCGATGGAACATCAGTGAAAAATATGATTCATTTTGCTCAAGGCGTTCAATCGAATATCTTTGCTCCATACAACTATAGCACACCGGATGAAAACAAAAAACATTACAATCAAACGACACCACCTGAGTACACAATTAAACCGATGAAAATTCCAACAATCATCTTTTCAGGCGGTGCAGATTGGTTAGCTGATCCAAAAGATGTCGAATATATTTTTGATCAAATTCCGAGTTCAACATTAGTTTACAGAAAATACATTCAAGATTATAATCATATGGATTTCATCTGGGCGTTGAATGCCAATAAACTTGTCTATCCTGATTTAATTCAATACATGAGCAAATATCATCCAGCTACTTAACTGCTGACAAAAATATTTTTTTTTATGTCCTTTCGTTTTTTACATATTTAAATAAATGTATTAACATTGTCTAAAGAGATAACTGAAGTCTTATCTAATAAACAGATGATAACGCTTTTCGAAAGATTCATTTTACATTTTTGGTGTGTCTCGATAACAAAGAAGAACTATGCAACGCGGTAAGTGTGCAAGAAACCAACGTGAATTTTATTTTCTTCTTTTTTTTAGCAATTTTGAATCTATTCTTTTTTATTTCATTGTGCGCATCTATGCCGATGTCGCAAAATGAACAACTGCAAGCACCTGATCCCGATTGTTTCTACAATATTACTCAAATGATTCAGAGCAAAGGCTATCCATGGGAAGAACATAAAGTCATCACTTCCGATGGTTACATTCTCGGTGTTTATCGAATTCCACGAGGTCGAAATGCACCACCCTCATCGAAACCTGGCCGACCAGTTCTTCTTCAACACGGTCTTCTCGATTCCGGCGCAACATGGGTACTTAACTTTCCCGATCAAAGTCTTGCCTACATTCTTGCCGATGCTGGCTATGATGTTTGGATTGGTAATATGCGAGGAAATGTCTATTCACGTGCTCACACAAAATATAATCCAAATAAAGATGAAGAATTTTGGGACTTTAGTTTCGATGAAATGGCAAATATCGATCTTCCATCGATGGTTTACTATATTCTCAATGTAACTAAACAAGAAAAGATCGGTTATGTTGGTCATTCACAAGGAACTATGATTGGTTTTATCAATTTCGGTCGTGAAGATAGTGTCTTACAGAAGAATGTCAGTTTTTGGGTAGCACTTGCACCAGTTGCTCATCTCGGACATCTTGAGTCGCCAATCAAGTATTTATCAACAGCAACAATTCAAAAAGATTTAGAACTCTATTGGCATCTGTTATTTGGTAAAAATGAATTTCTTCCATCATCGAACATCATCAAATGGCTCGGTGAATATGTTTGTTCACGACCATTTGCCGATCGTATTGCTTGTGAAAATGTCTTTTTCGTACTATTTGGTCCTGAGAACAAAAACCTCAATCAAACACGAATGTCTGTCTATGTATCGCACGTACCCGATGGAACATCAGTGAAAAATATGATTCATTTTGCTCAAGGCGTTCAATCAAATATCTTTGCTGCATACAATTATAGTACACCTGCGGAAAATATGAAACATTATAATCAAAGTACTGCACCAGAATATACTATTAAACCGATGAAAGTTCCAACAGCAGTTTTTTCCGGTGGTAATGATTATCTTGCGGATCCAACGGATGTCGAATATATTTTCAGTCAAATTCAAAATGAAACATTAGTTTACAAGAAATATATTCCAGATTATAATCATGTCGATTTCATTTGGGCTAAGGATGCAAATGAACAAATCTACAATGATGTTGTTATGTTGATGAAAAAATATCATCCACTAATCTGATAACTTGATATATTCATGAAAATACTTTAACGAACTTGTAACTTTTATTTCATTTATCTTATATAAATAAAAGAAACTAAAACATTCTGATAACAAATAGGGCGTTTCTTCTTCTTATCTTTCAAATAAATATCAACAAAAAACAACAGAGAGGACTTCGTATTAAATTTACATATCGAAGATGATTCTAAAAGGATATGTTCTCTGTCTGCTAGTTGTACTTTCATCATGCATGTCAATACCAATGACAATGCTCAAGAAATCAGCAACAGTCGATCCAGATTGCTTCAAAAATATTACTGAACTGATTGCAAGCAAAGGTTATCCATGGGAAGAACATAAAGTTATTACATCCGATGGATATATTCTCAGTGTGTTTCGTATTCCACATGGTCGAAATAGTTCATCATCGAAACCCGGACCTCCAGTTCTTCTTCAACATGGTCTTCTCGACACAGGTGCTACTTGGACAATCAATTTTCCTGATCAAAGTCTTAGTTATATGCTTGCTGATGCCGGTTACGACGTGTGGATTGGTAATATGCGAGGTAGTCATTATGCTCGTGCTCATACGAAATACAATCCTGATCATGATGAAGCCTTTTGGGATTTCAGTTGGGATGAAATGGCAAGTATTGATCTACCATCGATGATCTACTATATTCTCAATGTAACTCAACATGACAAAATTGGCTATGCTGGCCATTCTCAAGGTGGAATGATTGGTTTCGCTGAATTCGGTCGGCTTGATAGCGACGTACATAATCATATTAGTTTTTGGGCAGCTCTTGCACCTTGTGCACATTTAGGACATATTAAATCACCGATTCGATATCTATCAACAGCAACCGTACAAAAAGATTTAGAACTCTATTGGCATTTATTATTCGGTAAAAATGAATTCTTTCCATCGAATTATATTGCTGAATGGCTTGAATCACTTGTATGTAGTGAACCAACAATTGATAAAGATCTTTGCAAGAACCTTTACTTCTTAATGTTCGGTCCTGAAACAACAAATCTAAATGTAACACGAATTCCTGTTTATGCTGCACATGAACCAGGTGGTACATCGGTGAAAAATATGATTCACTATGCTCAAGGTGTTCAATCGAATACGTTTGCTGCTTATAATTATAGTACACCCGAAGAAAATATGAAACATTACAATCAAACAACAGCACCATTCTATTCAATTCGTACACTAAACGTTCCAACAGCTCTTTTTCATGGTACGAACGATTGGTTAGCTGATCCAGTCGATGTACAATTTATTCACGATGAAATTCCCAAAGAATCGTTGGTGTTCTATAAAAATATAACAGGTTACGATCATGCAGATTTTATTGTTGGCATGACAGCTAATCGCATTATTTATGATGATGTAATCCGTCTAATGAAACAATATCATCCTCTCGTTTAATATATATTTTTTTGTTGCTCTACAGAAAAAAAATAAAGATAAAAATAAAAACAACACGATATCTAACACACAGTGTCACAAGGTCATTTGTGTTCTAAAATGAAGCTCGGTAGGTGTGCTTTACGAATTCTATTCATTATTTCATTGTGTATATATTCATGTGTATCACAAATTGAAAAACCTGAACCCGATTGTGATTATAATATAACTCAATTAATTGAAAGTAAAGGTTATCCATGCGAAGAACATAAAGTAATTACGCCCGATGGATATATTCTCGGTGTTTTTCGTATTCCCCACGGTCGAAATTCAACAACACTCGGCCGACCTATTCTTCTTCAACACGGTCTTCTCGATGCAGCAACAACTTGGGTGTTGAATTTTCCCGAACAAAGTCTCGGTTTTATTCTCGCTGACATCGGCTACGATGTTTGGCTTGGAAATATACGTGGCAATCGTTATTCTCGTGCGCATACGAAATACAATCCTGATCATGATGAAGCCTTTTGGGATTTCAGTTGGGATGAAATGGCAAGTATCGATCTACCATCGATGATTTACTATATTTTAAATGTAACAAAATACGAGAAACTTGCTTATATTGGTCATTCTCAAGGTACTCTAATTGGATTTGCTGAATTCGGTAATATGTATCATCCTGTACAGCATAATGTTAGTTTCTATGCTGCACTTGCACCTATTGCTCAAATCGGTCATCAAAAAACACCGTTGAAAGTTTTCGACACGGATACGAAAGAACTCGAACGTTATTGGCATCGATTATTCGGCCGAAATGAATTCCTTCCGGCATCGAACATTCTCAAATGGTTAGGCGAACATGCATGCGCTGAATTTGTCATTGATCACGTCATTTGTGAGAATCTTCTGTTCATTGTCGGTGGACCGGACACAAAAAATATGAATAGTTCACGTATACCCGTATATGTTGCTCATGGACCGTCGGGTACATCCGTTAAAAATATGATTCATTTTATGCAATGTGGTCATTCGGATCGTTTCCAAGCATATAATTACGAAACACCGGAACAAAATCAATTGCATTATAATCAAACATTTGCACCGATTTATTCGATTCGTGATATGAAAGTTCCGACGGCTGTGTTTTGGGCTGGCGAAGATTGGCTTGCCGATCCCCAAGATGTCACATACGTGTTCGATAATCTTGGCAGTTTAGTCTATGAAAAATATCTTCCAATCTACAATCATTTCGATTTTGTTTGGGCTTTGTCAGCTCGAGAAATGATCTACAATGATTTAATTAATATCATGCAAATATATCATCCAATCCATTGAAGAAAAAAAAAAGATTTCTTTTTTTTTATTTTTTATTTATTTTTCACTATCGTCTGACTATAGAGATTAAAAATAAAACGTACAAAACGAAAGAAAAAAAAATCAGATTATTTTAAATCAACGTAATCCTCAGTTTGTTTTTCCTGTGCCAATAAATGATCTTGATCTTCTTTTTCACAGATTTTCAAGGCATGTTTTAACACATAAGCAACGATCTCAGCTGATAGATCTTGACAAACAAGATCTTTTCCACTGCCACCAATCGATATTCGTCGTGGTCGAATTAATCGATGAAATCGACGTTGAAAATCATCATCGATTTCATCATCAATTGACGACGTTGATGACGGTGATATAACAATATGATTTTCATTTGTTTGAGAAGGTCTATCGAAAACACTGCAGTCAATATAATTATCAGCAAATGAAACACTTTTAAATTGTCGTAAACGATCCGTCCGTGGATCTTTTTTTATCAATGAATTAACAGATCCATGTCGTTGTTTCGTATAATTGACTTTGTCGGAAATAGTTTTCATCGATTGATCATTTTCAATATCAATAATTTCGAGTGGTGTCGATGCTAATAAAGTTTCTTGTCGACTCGTAAAATTTGTTGGTTCATCCAATAATGGACTTGATCGAGTTTCTGATGGTGATGATGATCGAATAATATCACGTTTGAGTGCAAGTAAAGGACGTGCTATGAATGAATAGATAACGTATTTATTTATTATGTAAATCTCAAATAAAACGACAGTTCATACCGATACGTTGTTCGAACGTATTTTGTACGGCATTGGTATAGGATTTCAATTGACCAAAGAGATTATTTTTAAAAGTATCGACTGGTGAAGTCATTTTCGGTTGACAATAATGGAAAAAGCAAAACAAAAAAAAAGAAGACGGAAGAGACGAAGAAGAATAGATCTGCGAGCAGAGAAAAAAGAATGAGACAGAGGAAAATCTACGACACGATCATTTCTTTTTCTTCTCTCTCTTGAGTTTCAACATTTTCCTTTCTCGTCAATGTAAAGCATCATTTTTGCTCTTAGTATTTTATTCATTATGTGCTTAATATTTGTCGAAAGGGGCTATAGGGATCTAAAGCAAAAAAAGAGAAAAATAGAACACCAACAGTTCGTACAAATACAGATAAAACAACGGCGAATCTTTTCGAAATCAATCAAGTATATAGGAACCTCGTTTTGTCTCCAAACAAATCTTCTCGTGTGTATTGATATATGTTTGTTCCTTATTCGGTTTCTCTTCTAGCAACAATATTAATCATTCAATTGAATTGATCGCTGTCACTTGAACTAAACTGGCTTGAGGAGAGAAAAAAAAGAATGAGAACGATAGTCGATTGCTCATTTTGCAAGCACTTCCCGTCATGTTTTCTTTCTCTTGCCGTTTTTTTTTCTGTTTTGTCTACACGCATCTTTCTTTCTTTCTTTTTCCATTATCAAGCTTATGACTACTTTAGAAAAGACGTTAAGAAGAAAAATCTATGAGACATTGTCAAAATTCGATCCATTATTTATTCTCTTCTGAATAGGAAAATTTCTGTTTTATTTGCCATTTTTTTGTTTATTCAAATGAAGAGAAAAAAAATATATATCGATTCTATGTCATTATTCGACGAAAACGTAATTCACTGGTCATTTGTAACACTGCACAGCATGGACAACATTCAGCAACACAAAAATCACTGAAATACGAACCCTAAAATCGAAAGATTGCCAATAAAAAATAACTAAACAATCTATTTACTTTAATTCGAAATGCTGTACGCATTTTTGTTCTTAAAATTCCTAAATAACCCGGTATGCAGCAAGTAATCCAACACGATTCATCCATTCTCCAAACTAGTTGACATGTCAAACACGGAAAACACCAAAGACCATAGCATGTCTCATCACAGTATTCAGTACAATTACAAAGTTCATGTGACCAAGGATTTTCGAAGTCCCATGGATTATTTCTCAGATCATCTTTCGGTTGTTTCTTGTGACGATCGATACCTGCTGAATATCGATAGTCGCCATTCGACGCCATTTTAAATAAAGACAACAAAAAAAACGAGCAAACTCAAATAACGACGACAGGTGCAGATTTAATTCTTCGATTTGTTACTTAAACAAACATTTCTATGGATTTCTTTCTTCTTCTTCTGCTGCTGCTACTCGAAGTAAAAGAAAACAAACAAAACTCCCAAAAAGTTCGTTTTTCTTTCTCTTATTTTGTAATCGATCATCTTTGACCAGCAAAGTTTATTCATGTAAAAAATAAATAATGTAAGAATTATTTTATACAAAATAAAATAGAGATTTGATTTTGAAATTCACTGACAAAAAAATAGATTAGAAGACGTAAGACGAAGAACAAAAAAAAACAATTCTATAAAATTGTACAACATGTCCGTTGTTTGGCTTTGTTGTTCGAAGGTTTTCGTTGATGTTTAATCAACGAATATTTCAATCGTGAAAACATGGAATTCTGTGTTGGATGAGGATGATGAGGATGTTCGTTGATTTGACTTTTCGTTGGTGTCATGTGTACGAATGATATCAATGGCGGACAGATATCTTCTTCGATGATAATCGCTGATTGCAGATTTTCTTGATTGTTTGGTTGTGTTCGCTGATGTTCGATGAGTGTCTTAATAATTTCGTTTGTGTCATGATGTGGTGTCTGTTGTAGTAATCGTACGACAGGCGGAGCTTCAGTTTTCGTGAAGACAGTCGATTCTCTTGGAGTTGTATAACGTATGGAGACTCGAGATGCAATCGACATTTGTGATGGATTAGCGAGACGATGTTCATTGGAAAGACTTTTCGTTCGATCGGTTATAAAAATCATACTATTCGTTGTCGATGTGTCACTATCATTAGCATTTGTCAATTGCATTCGATTCGTTCGTGATGAATAACTTCGTCGTTTTAAATTTTCGTTGGTCGTCGAAACAATTGTTTGAGCTGGATGAGCGGATGCGTCGTTCGATGGATATTCAATATTACTATGTGAACGTTCACGATTTTGGTTGAATAGATCGGATTCATGCGAATGTGTATGTTTTCGATGAATTAATCGAGTCGTTTCCTGTGTACTATCATTATCATCGCTATCAGAATTCGAACAACTTCGAGAAAGTTGCCGACGTTTATGTTCGAAGTGTGACCGAGTTGTAGTTGTCATGGAATAATCACTAAGATTTGTCGAATTCTTATCTTCTTCATCGTCTAGCAAATGAAAATGAATTTCAAAACAATGAACAAGAAAATTCATTTTACCATTTTTATGTTTCGAAGTTGTTGTTTTTTGTAATGGCGAATTTGTTTGACTAAAAAAATGTTCCAAAGATTAGATTTCGAAGAAAAACAAAATGCAATCGATTTACTCAATGAAAGGTGCCTCAGAATTTTCATCTTCTTCGAGAATAATATTCATATTTGTCACTCGTTGTTGTTGAACAATCAATCGTTCTTCATCGGTTTCCATCAATGGCTGATCGATCGATAAATCAACTGACGATCTTGGTGGAAGATTTTCTTTGCCCGAACTATACAATAAAATAGAATTCGATTTTTCATCGAAGCAAAATTTAAAGCATTTTTTTTAATGTGTTAATATTCAATTGTCCCGTATTTCCTTGTCAAGAGCAGATTAGTTTCTTACAAATCCTCGAATTCATCCTCATCGAATGAATTATCCAGTGAATTCAAACTGAAAATATGTCTTTCTTTCTGCGAATCTACTTCTCATAATCATACATACTTCGCTGATGGCGAGCATATGTTTCGCATTTGTTCGTTGAATATTGTTTCATTCGTTGATGGTGGAAAATGCTTTCGATGTTTTGTATTTCGTTCATTTTGATCACGAAAAAGTTTCTTAGCAAGAAGATAATATGTAGCTGTGATAGAATTATATTGATTTTCTTTGATAGCTTGTAGAATTAGATTTCGTTCGCCTAAATTGCCTTCGATCATTTGTTCGATAATAAGATTTTGTTCATCATCGGAAAGATTTTCAAGTCGATCAATTTCATCAATAGTATTGTCACTGTCATCATCATCGCACTGTTGATACCAACTATCCGACATGATTTCATCGAGAGTAGCACGTTTGTCAGGCTGGAGAACGATCATACGATGAATTAAACTTAACAGATTACATTTCATTACAAAAAGAAAAAGAAAAATTAAACAATTCTACTTTCGACATTCGATCGAAACACTCGATGGAAGTTTGTAACAACAATCGAGTATCATCATGATCGTTTCGGAATCATTAGCTTCTTCAAATGGTGGTCGACTCGTGACTAACATGAATAAAATAACGCCTAAACTCCAAATATCTGAACGAAAACAAATCGATAAACAAATCAAAGTGATTTTTTTTTCTTACCAACTGCCGGTGCATCGTACGGATCACCAAGCAGAATTTCCGGAGCTGAATATGCCAATGATCCACAGCTTGTCAATAATTTTTTTCCCGGAGAGAATCGATTCGAAAATCCTGTTATTCGATATGAATAAAAAAAACTAACTAAATCAACAAACAAACAATTCGATCATACCGAAATCAGTTAGTTTCACAACACCTTGTCGTTCGAAAAAAACTAAATTCTCTGGCTAAACACAAAAACAATGCATTCATCAAGACTTGCACATCTGCTTACTTTCAAATCGCGATGGCATACATTCATTTCATGACAAAATTTCAATGCTCGACAAATCTGTCGAAAGTACTTGCGTGCCAACGATTCATTAAGACCATTTGGATGCTTAATTAGATAATCGAACATATCACCACCATCGGCATATTCCAAAAATAGATAGAGTTTAGTCGATGTATCGATAACTTCATGTAAACGAACAACATTTGGATGTTGAACGAGTTTCATACACATAACTTCTTGATGTAATTGTGCTTTGGAAACGTCATCAAGTTTTAATTTATCAATAACTTTAACAGCAACTTGTGTCTGTGTAAAAATATGTCGAGCTAATTTAACAACAGCATAATGTCCTCTACCAATTGTTTCTCCTAGAAATAATAAACTCGTCAACTCATTTGAATAGATAAAAAAAACCTTCTCAAAACTACCGAGTGTATATGAACCAGTGACTAATTGTCGAACATCCGACGACATTTCTTTCTTTCTTTCTTTATTCGAAAACAATAACAACAACAAAAACTCGAACCAAGATTATTTCATAGTATAATTCTAAAGTAAAAGAAGAAAAACAAAAAATATATCATTGCTTTTGTTTATCATTTTTTTTCTTCTTCTTCGACGTTTTCTAACCTGTATGCATATACATGCATGCATATATATATATACACACACACAAAACAAAATATCATCGATTGCCCTTGATTTTTTCCCGATGCATGCATGCGTGCGCACCCCCTCCCTGACGCGGAGGTCATACATATGGTATCTGTCGATTGACAGGTCTAGATCATGTTTCAAGTCTTTTGTTGTTAGTATGTTAATTAGCAGCTCAGAGGCCATGACAATCGTCAAAAATATTCAGAGAATATATTTAATGGAAACCGTGTCAAGTCTATCATCATAGCTGCTAAGCGAAAGACAAAAGCAATACGCACAACACAATCAAACATCGAACACTTACATGATTCATAAGGAATTTTCTTTTTCTATTTTCTGAAAAATAAAAAAGAAATTCAATGAAATGATCGAACTTCATCAGCTCAGACAGCCAAGACAATCAGCAAGAATTGTTCAGTTTCATTTTAGCGAAACCATGTCTTGTTGTTTCATCATCGCTGACCAATTTTCAATTGAAAATACGAGTCAATTTCATGTAATTGTATATGTATATATATCTAATCTGTTCTGTATTTCATATCAACGTTTCAATGGAATGCAAAAAAAAACGAGAGAGAGAGGGAGAAAGAGAAGAAATATAAAAAAAGAGAAGAGAGAGAAAGAACGAGATGTCTCCTATATCTGTCAGTCGATTGGAATGCGTAGTAAGAATAAAAGTAAAACAACTGAGAGTTAAAATAAACAAACGATTTGAATACACAGGGTATTTGTTTTCACAGAAAAGAAATATTCTCGAATAATAGAATTTTGAGCTTATTTGATTCGTTCTTGTTGAAGTTGTTGAAGACGTTTAAATTCTTTTAAAACAGGTAAATTAAGCATTGTATCATTATCAATATCATTCCAATTAATTGCTTTTGGACATGAGAATTTATTTTGAGTATAAATTATTCGTTGTGGTGTAATAACAACATTCACAGGTAGATCATGTTGCGTCATAATCGACGATGGAAGATCGTCGAGCAATTGACTTTCATGAACAGTTGTCACAACTAATGTTCGGTCATCACATGCGCCCAATTGTCGCATCATAGCATATTCAATATCACCGTAACCTTTGCCTTTACCTAAACGAGCACCAGTTATTGGATTAACAACGACAGATGCAACAACAACAATATCAACATGAAGATTGCCAACAGCAGTGAGATTCACGATTGTGCCGAGCGCAGCCGTGCCTGATTTGGTTGCTGCTCGAGATAGATCATGGAGATGCAAGAATTTCGGATCGAGTTTGTAGAAAAGTGCATTGTCAATCGATGGCGCCGGCGTAAGAAGAACTTTGCCTTCGGCTAATGAAAACAAACGTAGATGTTCTTGTGCAAGACTTGGACAGATTTCGATGACACGAGCCCGCTGAAATTCTTCTAATTGAGCTAAATTCGTCGAACAATCGGGATTATTTCGAAAGTTGGGAATACGTCCGTGAACAGGATGCGGATATAAAATTTCATTTTTCAATTCCATTATATCCCAAACAAGTGTTCGTGCACGTGCTTTTATCAAACGAAGTGTTGCATCGTTTTCGTCGGTTTTCTTTTCGTCATCGATCGTATCTTTGTACGATGAGACCCAACTTTCGACGTGCGTTAATTTCGAAAGAATGCCCGGCTGTTTGAGCACACGATCGATGTGCACTAATTTATGTCGAATATCACGGATCGATATCCAGAGATGAACGAGATCACGTGAGACGAATGTTGTCGGTGGTAAATGTTCGCCATTGGGCTTGCCGTAGGCGAGAGCGATTTCTTTCATTGATGGATCGGATAATGTTCGAATATAGCTGACTTTCGATTGTTGTCGGGCTAATGGTGGATCAGGTTGATTGAGATAGTTCAATTCCAATGATGATATATGTGGAATGTAGAGAGCACATATGCAAATATCGGTTTCCGGACCGAATGCAATGAAACGGCAATGTCCTTTGAAATCGATTTTTGTTTCCAAGTTTTCTTCATCTTCTTTTTTAACATCGAATATTTGTCGAAGAACGGACGAACCTTTGATAATTTCACAGACGGTGTGAATCGAGCCCGATGGTAAAATCGGTGAACAATAAGGTGTTAAGTAGATTTCTTGTGAACGAACATTGCTTGGTGTTGACGGTGTTGACGCTTGTGAAAGAACTCGAAAATCATATTTAAGTAGAACATGAGGATATGATTCGAGTAAACATACAGGTAAAACAACGACACGCATTCTTAGTTTAACGAGAACGAACTGACTATTCTGACTAGATAAGATAATATTTCGAATATTCGTTTATTTGAAAAAAACATCGAATCTCTTTCGGCTCTGATCGATTCTCTCACCTCTATTGAACGGGTTCGTTCGGTTTGCTCTCATTTTTGATATTTTCATGTAAAAAAACTTCATTCGATTATTGAATAATTTTGTTCTGTTCGACATATTTTTCATTTGTTTGCGTTGACTAAATGCATAGACGTGCTACGCGTTCTATTCGTACGCTGATTGATCAATTATTTTGCATACACATATTTATTATTTATTCGTCGTTTTTTTTCTTTACAGAAACGACGGGACTTCATATCGATTTGTCATTTGAGAGTTTACTTTTTTATCTTCTCATTTTTCTAGAATTTTTGTTTTTCATTCGACGAAACAATTATGACACTCGAACTCATTCCTAACACTGAACTTATTTTCAAAGGACCATTTACTGCTGTTTCAACAACAGCATTGAAATTGACTAATGCAGGCAGCGAAAAATTAGCATATAAAATCAAAACAACAGCACCGAAACGATATTGTGTCAAGCCGAACAGCGGCTATCTCGATGGACACACGACAACCAGTGTTCAAGTCATGTTACAACCACATCCACCTGGTCAACCGGACGATCGTGCCAAACATAAGTTCATGGTACAATGGGCTGCCGTACCTGCAAATTATAATGAAGATGTCGATAATTTCGTAAGATAAACAAATGATAAGAAGTTTTCGTTGTTGGAAAAACAAAAACGTTCGGGTTTTTCTAGTGGAAACAAGACTTGAAAGCTTTTAACGTTCAAGATGCGAAATTAAAATGCGTTTTCGACGAGCCAGCATCGACCGTGTCCGATGACTCACCCAAAACTCGTACCGTTGATCAAGTAAGCCAACAAAACTCACTGAATTACTCATCTTTCTGTTGCTTTTTTTTCTAGCCACGAAGTCCTGCTGTAAGTACACCAACCTAACACTCTTTCTTTCTCTTCCGTGAATGATCCTAATTTGCTTGCTTGCTAACCACGTTTCAGAGTGACTCAATTGATAACCGTTCAACACCAGTTACCAATCGCACATCAACACAATACAAAACAGTCGAAAAGGTTTCTAATTCACTCTGCTTTCTCCGCTACGCTTGATTTCGTTTTTTTCGATTGCTATTTTTGTTTTTTGTTTGTTCTCTCATTGAAGGATACGGGAGATGATTCAGCTCGAATCCGTCTTAAACAAGAAATCGATCGTTTGAAAGCTGAAAATGATTCATTATCAGTACGAGCTGCTGTTTTTTTTTCTGTTTAAAAACCTCTAAAAATCCTTTTCTAGGATCGACTTAAGCAATCCGACGGTGGTCTTCACCAACGATTAAATGCGCCGAAACCATCGGCAGCAAATACGAATTCGTCAAAATCAAATTCATCACAACAAAATGGTCTTGTTCTGTTCGGTGTTCCTTTAACTGAACAAATCGTTCTTGTGGCTTTTGTTCTTGCATTATTATTTGGCTTTTCACTCGGTTATTTTCTCTTTTCATGTAGCAATTAATATCCAAAATAAAAAAAAGAAAACAAAAACACACCAACCAAGACACATTAATCTCTATACACACACACAGACTAGCTTCTTCTTCTTCTTTTTCTTATAGTGAAAAACGCGTATATCTTGAAATCTATAGCCAACAGATGCTAGTTTATTTTTTAACTCCGGTGTGTGTTCGATAAAACCAAAACGCGTTTTACTAATTTTCGTTTTCTTTTCTGTTCTCTCTTCTTCCCTTGGCTTTGATGTTTTTTTTCTTCTTGTCATTCAATAAAACTAATGTAATCAGTGTGTTGTGTTTGTGTGTGTAAACCAAACAAAGATTAAGTCATTAAAACAAAAAAACAACATCAACAAACAATTTATCTATTTCTGTGAATTCAATGATTGTACGTCTTCACGAATAATCCTTTTTTTTTATTTGATAATTTTCTCTCTTTTTTTCCTTTTTTTGTGTATGAATATATTCTATATTTAATTTAGACGTGAGGAGAAAAAAAAGGTTATTCGTTTTTAAAAAATAAAAAAAAATTCGATTAAAGAAAAATCTAATAATAAATCTTTTCATCTTCTCTCTTAAGATAAATAGTTTTTGAAAAAAATATGCCGAGCGAAATTATAACTTTACAATTGGGACAATGCGGAAATCAAAGTGAGAGATTGAGAGAGAGAGAGAGAGATGAATTCAGGTTTTGATTTACGTTGTATTTCAGTTGGAATGGAATTTTGGAAACAATTATGTGCCGAACATGGCATCAGTCCTGAAGGCAAACTCGAATCTTTTGCAACGGAGAATTCCGATCGAAAAGATGTGTTTTTCTATCAAGTTCGTGGTTTTTGAAAATAAAGTAAAAGTTAAATAAATTGTGTGTTGTTTATTAGGCTGATGATCAACATTACATTCCACGTTCAGTTTTACTCGATCTCGAGCCTCGAGTCATCGATAGTATTCTTAAATCGCCGTATAAACATTTGTACAATCCTGAAAATGTTTACATATCGAAAGATGGTGGCGGTGCTGGTAATGTTTATTTTGTCTATTGACGAGAGAATCGATTGTTAATTGGATTGGGTATTCTAGGTAATAATTGGGCTCAAGGATATTATCAAGGTGACAAATTAACCGAAGACATATTCGATATAATCGATCGTGAAGCTGAAAATGGCGATTCGATTGAAGTTCGGAGTTATTATTTGGAATGAAAAATAAGATTTGTTTTTGTTTCATATTAGGGTTTTACACTTTGTCATTCGATTGCTGGTGGAACAGGCTCAGGCATGGGAAGTAACATTCTCGAAAAGTTAAATGATCATTTTCCGAAGAAATTAATTCAAACTTATTCTGTTTTCCCTATGACAAATGAAGTGGTACGATGAAAACAACGAATTTCTTCGCACATCATTCTCTTTTCTTAGGCTGATGTTGTTGTTCAACCGTACAATTCAATTTTAACATTAAAACGTCTTACTGAAAATGCTGATTGCACAGTTCGTTAACAGATAATCATAATAAAAAAAGCAAACGAATAATCAATCCATTTCTAGGTTGTTCTCGATAATACGGCATTGAATCGTATTGCAACTGAACGTTTAAAAAAAACAACGCCAACATTAGCTGAATTGAATCAATTAGTATGACGTCTGCGTTTTCTATTCTCAAAAGAGGATCAAACATTGTCTCATAGGTTTCAACAATTATGTCTGGTAGTACTTCGACTCTTCGTTATCCAGGCTATATGAATAATGATTTAATTAGTTTAATTTCGTCATTAATTCCCACGCCACGTCTACATTTCCTTATCTCAGCGTATACGCCATTAACATCCGAGAATACCGTAAAAAATGAAGCCAACAGAAAGAAAATACCGACAAACGAACTTATTTTCTAGGGATCGGAAGTACGAAAAACGACTGTTCTCGATGTAATGAGACGTTTATTACAACCGAAAAATGCCATGGTTACAACTGCATTTCGAGATAAAAATCTGACGCATTGTTATGTCTCAATATTGAATATAATTCAAGGTGAAGTCGATCCGTCCGAAGTAATTTCTTTTTCTTATTATTATTATTAATCATTTATTAATTATTGTAACAAAAAAAAACAATAACATATCCATCATAGGTCCATAAAAGTTTAATGCGTATACGAGAACGTAAATTAGCTGAGTTTATTCCCTGGGGACCAGCCTCGATTCAAGTTGCACTCTCGAAGAAGTCGCCTTACGTTACAACACAACATCGTGTTAGTGGATTGATGCTTGCCAATCATACAGGCATTTCGTCTGTAAGCTACAGATTAAGAAAAAAAAAGACATTTGAATTCTTCGTGCGTTTCAGTTATTCGAACGTATCTGTGAACATTTTGATAAATTAATCAAACGTGAAGCTTTCGTCGAGAATTTTCGTCGTTTACCAATGTTTCGAGATAATCTCGATGAATTCAATGATTCTCGTGAAGTACGAATGAGAAATCTGTTGCTTTTATTTTCAACCAAATTTCTTTTTCAGGTTGTTCAACAACTTATGGATGAATACCGTGCTGCAACACGAAAGGATTACATCAATTTCGGTGTACAAACCGATAAACCTAACTAACTTCCATTTTTTTTTCTTGTGTGATCAATTGTAAATCAAAAATTGTTTTTAATAATATCTGAGTTTTATTACTAAGACGAAAAAAAAAGAAAAAGTAAACAAATTGTCTAATTGATAATGAGCAAAGAGTAAGAGATTAATGTATGTACACCCAAATATTCATAGGATATCTAATTCTGAAATTGACTAAGTAGATGAATAGGTTCGAGTCGTTTTTTTGCAGCAATTTGCTTTGCACGTGTGTCATGTTCGTTGTGTCTATCTGACGGAATCAATGGTTTCTTTTCTGGTAAACGCATTTTCCATTGAACAATCGGCTGCAAAGAGAAGAAAAAACAAATACAATTGAACAAAAAAAAAACACACAATTGATTCGTACTTCTTTATTTCCTAATTTATTTCGGTATTTTGTCGAAGCAATATACGAAGCTTTGACAGTCAAGACAACTGAATTCATGAGATTTTTAGCTGCTGTAATTAATGATGTTGCACTATCGAGCTAAAACGAATCATAGAAAAACAAGAAAGAGAGAAGGTGATTGTCAATACGTACACCACTGACAATCAATTCGCCACTGATGTTTTGAACATCGGCTTTAACTCGACTGGTTATGTCCAATTGATGACAGTAGAGAGTAATACCTAATCACGTGAGATTAAGAAAAAATAATCAATAAACAAAAGGATTAATTACGATCAACATAAGCAGCAAGATCGGATTTCGATTGCGATTCAACACACTAGAGAAAACGAAGAAATAAATCAGTGAATTCGAAAAAGTGATCATTTACTTGAGCAGCGATATCTCGTGCTAATTTATTCAATTTCGAGCCACATTCCGAGATCATTTTAGCAGCATGAATAACATCCATCGTGCTTCGTAATGGACCTCGGCCACTATCAAAAACAAAAAAAAAGAATGAATTCTTATGCCATTTGAGTCCAAAATGAGTTTCCTACCGAGTAAAATCCGTCATTTCCATCATAATCATGCACATTTTCTTCGCAAGTACGATAATATCATTGCCTCGATCGTCCCATTTCAAAACTTCTCGTTCGAAATCTCGTTTCGTCTTTCGAAAACCTTCAACTTGAAGTTCGATTTGTTCACGTTCTTCTTTCGGCAAACGTCTCATCATATCCTTGAGAAAACAAAAAAAAAACACTAACACCCTCAATTTCAATTTCACTTCATCATCATACCCGACTGGGATTTTCATTCATATCGAAATCACTCGATGGATTTTGCCCATGACTCGATGTTTGTGATGGTGCATAGATTTCGTCATTTAGACCTTCTTCATCATCACTTGGCCATTCGAGTTCCTGTTGAAAACAAACGAATAATTGCCTTTTTAAAGAAAATACTAAATCAACATACAGGATTCATGAGAACACTATTTCGTATGTCACGTATGCCGTGATAAACATTGCTCGAACTTTCGATTAATTCTTGTTCGATGATTTCAAACTGAAAAACATTTCATTTCTCGTTTTTTTCTCTAAATTTCGCTCTCTTACTTTTCGTTCATCGATTGATTTCTGTTGGAAAAGTTCGATTGTCAAATGAATTTTCTCGACAAAATTCGGAATAACTAAAAATGACGAATACAAAACTCAACACTTTCTTCACAAACATAAATATTTCCTTTACTTTGATCGCGAAGATTTCTCACGCTATCGAGAACCGTTTGCGTATATTCTCCAACTTCATATTTTTCCATTTCAGCACTAACTACATCGATAACTCGATCAGTTCGACCTCGAATAGCGCCTGCTGTTCGATCGACACCTAACCACAAAAGCAACCAAAAACCTTCCAAATTTCCTTCTCAATCTTCTCAATCCTACGATCAGCATTTCTTTCGACAGTTGCTTGGATACACGAATTGATATCTTCGAGAATGTGATTTTCAGAAATCGCAAGAAAATCTTCGATTGTCGTTATTTCATCGACAGCTTCAGTTAATAATTGAACATGTTTGTCCCATGTTTCACGGAAAACATTCATGTTTTCCTGAGCGGCTTTCGAAGTCGAATGCGCAGCTAAGATTCGTGCTGCGTTAATAACCTGTGGCGAGAGTATTTCGATTTGTTTGGCAGCTAATCGAACGAGTTTGATGCCTTCGATTGAATCCGACATTGAACAAACAACATTCGAAACCTTGAAAACGAGAAAATTAGTCATTTGAAAGAGAAATTCAATTACTTCGATTAATTTCATTGCGTGTTCGAGAAAGATATTTGCTGATTGTTCGACTAATTGAACATTTCCTCGTCGTGCAGCATCGATCAATGCTGCCAATGGGATCGATGTCGCGACATAAGCGTCACTCACATGATCAACAACTGCTTTTCGAAGCTAAACAAGAAAACGAGAGATAATTGATTTTGTCAATATCGAAAATTGATTGTCTACAGATTGATTTGGCGTTAGACACGCGTATTCAAATGACTCGATCGATGACGCTGCTGATGATGATTCTTCTCGATACATTTTAATACTCGTTCGTCTCTGATTTGTATTCATATTTGCAGAACATAAGTAAACATACATTATTGAAAACGACTCTACTCGTAATCAATGATAATGACATTTAAATGACGAATGTATACGTGTATATATAGACTTTCTTTTTCTTTTTCTTTTTTTTATTTCGAAACGAGACACTATTGATGAGAGATGAATGGTCATTTTCAAAATGATCAATAAGTAGATGAACTTCTCTCTCATACACTTCAATATGCATATACGCATATATTGATGACCCGAAGCAATGAAGAGGAAAAAGAAAAGCAAACCTACTTGTTTTCGTAGATCGTGAGTTTTGTTTTGCATGATTTGAATTTTTTCATTTAATTTCTCGTCTGAACTCTTCTTTTTCGACTGCATAGAGAACAAAACAATCAAAAAAAAAACGTCAATAAATTCAAATGAAATGCGCTTACGAATAGAATGTATTCATCGATTAGCTCTTGTAGGGCTTGTCGAACGCCGTTGCACTCTTGAACGATTCGATCTCGTCGATCTTCTCGTGTCGATAACGAGTCGGCGAGAAGCGCAGCACCTGAGATAATACTTTCGAGACGTTCTTCGAGTTGAGGACGAAGAACATCTTCTTGGAATTTTTGAGGTTTTATCAAAACGAAACGCTAATTTTCAAAGAGACAAAAAAAAACTAAATAAATAATCGAGACAGAGAAATCAATTTACATCGAATTCATGAATTGCTTTGATAAGATCTCCGATTGAGTCACTTTCATTGACCTGAAAATCGCCTCGGATGATCGACGAGATCGTGGTCGTCGCCTCGCGAACTTGCTGATAGAGACCATCTCGATTGTCTTTGGCCGACGGACATTCGGGATGTCGAAGGTAGGTTTTCGATGCAACGAAGAACATGTTCGATGTTCGTTTGAGCGTTGCTCGTGCTGCAGCGAGATGTTCTTGTTCGGCTCGATCGACGAGATCCTGCTGTCGATGTTGAGATTGCCGATAGAAATCATGAAGATTTCTCTCGTATTGTTTGTAGAATTTGAGTAATTCTTCTTGATTTGTTGATTTCCAAATGGATTGCAGGTCTTTATCGACTAATGAGAGAGATTTAAGTAAATAATCGATGTCGATTTGATCGGCTAGGAGAAGTAAACGTGTAACCGATGTGAGCAGAGCTCGAGCAGCGATGATCATTTGTTCACGTTTGGTTTTTGCACAAGGATCATCAGCAAATATCTTCGAAAGTTCAGCCATTTCATCGCCTGAAGAGGGGAGAAAAAACAAACAAACTAAAATTATCCATTGATCTCAATCGTAAATACCCGTTCGTTTGACTTCGTGCATATTTTGTAATAGTTCATTTCGAATTTGACTATTTTCTTTGGCGATTTCTTCGGCTTTTTGAAGGAAATTCTCCGTTGCACGAATGACATTCTCAACTAATAGATGCGCACGTTTTGATCGGCCTTTCTTTGTATTTGTTGGCTCATCGGATATTAATGAACTGACCTAGATATGAATAATTGATTATATTGATTTGTTAGTTCAACTAGGACAAACCTCGGCAACTAATGGTTCCAACGTTCGTTGGACAGACCAAGTTTTAATTTGAATACTTCCGTTTGCTGTCATGATTCTCGCTCGTACGTACAGTGATTGATTGTTTGACAGACAGATAAACTTTGTTCGTTCAGACAGACTTTTGAACCAATGAAATTCATTCGATCACTTTGAATTTTAATTGGTCAACAATGTTAACCTGTAGAATAAAAATCTGCCGATCTCGTTCGTTCTCTCGTTTTTTTTTTGAGTTTTTTTTTGATTACATTTTTTTTCCTTCTCTCCTCTTTTTCCGTTGTCGAGTGAACGTGTACACCTAGACTTCAATGTTGTGTTGATTTCTTTCATGTTTCATTCAAGTATGTCTACGGCCTTCAAACGCTTCAAGAGAATATTTTTTGTTTCGGTATTTTTCTTTTTCCTCACAGTAGGGAAAAAAACGAGAGAATAGAAATCAGGTCATTTATATATAGTTATTTCCGTGTTCGACATTATTGTGTTCTCTAGATGAATGATTATCGACAACGTTTCGAACCGTCGACAACGACATCGATGGGCAAATTCTTCGCCAATCGTCTTCGTGATTCACTTCATTTCGGAACCAACGAACGAGAGAATTTCGATCAAACAACAGCCGATTTCGAGGCCACACCCGAACCGCCCCCGCTCAGTCTCTACGATATCAATCGTTCGATCATAACTCCATCGTCAACTGCTTCATCTCGACACGAAACCTATTTCACTCCGTCAACAACTGACACACACAAATTCTCTCGTCGTGTCGAACTCTCATCGGGCTACAACATTCTCAAAAATCGAACAAGCTCACGGCCAGTACGTTTACCCGCGTATCTACAAGGACGTACACCACTGGCACAGTTAAATCCGTTGCCATCGACAACAATCTCGACGTCAGATGACATATTTCAACGTCGTTCATCATTGGCCGATTATAATCGTACTCAACAGATTCAATTCGATACTATTCGACGACCATTCTCATCAGACAGTCCTCTACCACCTTCGTTACCTACTTCAACAACAGTCAATTATATTTCTTCAGCACCCATTGTTTCAACTCGAACAGTTTACGAGCCGATCGAACCGTTGAAATTAACATCCGAACAAGAAGATAATTCAATTGCTGAACTTTCACGTGAATTACGCGCTGCAGCTTATCCAACAACAAGAAAATCTGCGAATCATTCGCCAACACGTGAAACATCGCCGTCGACTTCGAAATATTCGACACGTACCAATACCAAACGACATCCGCCACGTTCGTTACCGAAATTACATTCAACGGAACCAACAAACATCAAAACAACACATTTCTATCATCATAATCATCATGAATCTGAAAAACCTCCAAGTTCAACGATAAAAAACGAAGATCGTCTTCAAAGTTCATCAACAGCTTCGCTTCTTCTCGATCAATTCTTCAATTCCGAACCAATTTCTCCACCAAACAACGACAAACACGAGCGTCCACCCTCATCAACTCGTCTTCTACGTACGACATCCGACGATTCGAGCCTTTCGTTCGTTTCGAAATACGCTCGTCTCGCGCCAATTGTTTCATCATCGAACCTATCAAATGACACACTTCATGATGTTTCATCCCTGCCTCTCACTGACGATCTCCTTCAAACATCCGACATCGCCAATGACGATGTCGAAGATAACTTTTCCTATGTTCCATCGAAAGAACAGCTGAATTCGATTAATGGCATGCCACTACTTGAATTAGACGAACTCGAAACGAGCAGTGATATCAGTGAATCACAATTAGTACCGATTATCTATGCGAAAGAATTAGCAAACGAAATCGATCTTCTACAAAAAGCTCATTTACTCAAACAACAACAACGATCAATGTCAATGACAACAACTGAAAACGAGAGATTGATCGATAATAATTCCGTGCCCATACCTGACAATATGGAATTATTGAATTTCGAAGCATTAGAAGAAGAATTCTCCATTCATCCGTCTCGACACGAGACTCCTACTGCTTCTCCAATTATGGAGATTTGTTCACCGCCGCGACCTCCGTCCGTTCATGAGAATGACACACCTTTAACTAACGTTCTTCAACACAGTATCCTTGCACATAATCGTTCATCACCTTGGTACAAACTGCCCACTGAATTATGGTTTAAAATTCTTCGACATTTGCCAACGAATGATTTGCACAATTTCTCCTACGTTTGCAAACGTTTCTATGCACTTGCGCAAGATCGTGCGTGTCAACATCAGATATGTTTCAATCGTCGATTGAGATTCGAAGCTCTCTGGTTGGATAGTCTTGCTCGACGACAACCTATTTCAATTACTTTCAATGAGTGTCGTCAACAAACTCTCGAACAACAACAACAATCAACAGATCAGACGTACGTTCTTTGAAAATGAAATTTGTTCATTCGATTTTTCGAAATTCTAGTTCGGAACAAATCGATTGGCGCGAATTCTTCGAATCCATTGGTCCTACTCTCATCCATTTCACCATGTCTGGTTGTTATCATGAACCATTCACACCGTCAACTCTCCTGCCGATACTCGTTCAAACATGTCCAAATCTTCTCTCATTAAATCTTCGTTGGAATCAAATGATCGAATCAACATTAAGTCATTTGACAACTTACTCACAAATCATTCATTTACATACATTAGATCTAACAGGTTGTCAAATCTTAGATGATACAATGTTGATTAATATCTTCATTCGACAAGATCAACAGAAATTTGCTTTGAAAAAACTCATTCTTCAAGCATGTACAAATTTAACATGGATGGGCTTGGATACAATAAGCGTTTGTTTACCGAATTTAACCTCGTTGAATCTTAGTCGATGTATAGGCTTAAAAACTCACTCACCTCAATGTTTTCACTCATGGTCGAAATTAGAATATCTCGATTTAAGTTATCTTTTAACACTAACTAATCAAGATTTACTTGATATTATTAATCATTGTCATGAATTAAAAATGTTAATTATCGATGAATGTTTGAATATAACCGATGAAAGTTTATCTCGATTAACTGATCGTTTTGAAATGTTAAGCTTAAATAATTGTTCGAATCTTAGTCGAAATTTTCTTTTGAATCTCAATGAACAGTGTCCAAATTTGCACATATTGTCTATGAATTCGATAACAAATTTAACTGATGATTGTCTAGTAAATTGGTCAATGAAACCATGGATATATTTACGAGAACTTTCAATTGATAAATATACATGTGATAGACTCGAAATATTTCTTAACAAACATTCGAATTTAAAACTATTATCATTAAATGGTAATCTTATCTCGCAGAAACTCGAACAAGAAAATCTCGAAAGGAAATTTTCAAATATTGATTTTGTCTTTCAATAAATACATAAATAAAGAAATTTAAAGCTTATGTTCTTCTTCTTTTTTTTTTGTTTTTGTCATTTAAAAAAAAAGCACAGTGTGTATAATAAAATGTCTTAGTTTGTTTATATTTCATTTTCTCTTCTTTTATTTACTAGATTAAAACGTATTTTAATGTTAAGTGATGGACTGACATAGCGTAAGTAGCGAAAATCGTGAGAACTATCAAATGATAAATGTGTTAATCTGTAGTTGTCGCTGTAATGTAGTAAATTTCAAAAGATATTCGACCGGTTAAAGTATAAATAACATTTTCGCTTTTTATTGGTTTCTTAAACTTCAGATTTCAAATTCTTTTATACTCTCTGAGAAGCAAACACGTTTTAACTAACGAAAACAAGCGAAAGATTTTCATATTCATTGAAAATTACTACTACGTAAGCATTTTTCTTTTTTTTTTTATCGTTCTTCCTTTATTACGAATTGTCTTTTAAAATTAAACTAATGTCTTCGTGTCTTGTGATTTTTTTTAGATTTTGTTTTCATGAGAGAATGTCGACACTTAGAGCAAAGGAAGTGAATTTCGATGAAACCTGGTCGATGGTACGTAGTACAGTTCGATCGGTCATTTGCATGAGTCGATATGGACATACAGACAAACAAACTTGGCAGACGAGATTCTTTGGTTTGATTTTTTTTTGTTTTCTATCGAATCAAATCATCATAAGATTGAATTTCATAGACATTTATAATCTATGTACGGCATCACCTGATTCCTATGCTGAACGATTGTATGAAGAAACTAAACGTTTACTCGAACAGCATTGTGAATTGATGTTTAAAGTAATTTTCGAATGAACTTTTCGAAACCGAAATCTTGTTCGTTTTCTTTTGTATTAAGGAAATAGAAGATTCTGAACAAAATACCCTTGCGATCTATGTCAAATATTGGACTGAGTATAAAATTGGTGCTGAACATTTGAACAATCTATACACGTAGACGAATATCCGATTGATTGTTTATCATCGGTTCTTGTTTTCCTTTCGATTAGGTGTTTGAATACTCAACTTGTGAAAAAACGCCAACCGATGGATAGCAACAGTACTGCTCTACTCGATTATGATGTCGATGTGAATGATCAAACTTTAGTTGAAATTGGCGAAGTGAGAATAGATTCGAAAGATGATTGACATTGATTTGACTTTTATTTCAGTTAGCTTTAGATTCTTGGACAAAGATTATAATCGAATCTTTAAAAGATCGATTAGTAAAATTACTTCTCGAACAAATTCATCTGTTTGTAGAGCTCGATTGGAAAAAAAACGAAAAACAATTCAACGTTTTTCTGTTTAGTGATCGAATAGATGAGTGTTCAAATCAAACGATGATTAAAACTGTGATCATGTCATTTGTTGACGTTTATCAACATCGAAAAAATCAAACTCTCGAAGTATAATCGAAAGAATCTATTGAAAATATCGATTCATCTTTGTAGTTATATGAGCAAACATTCGAAAAACCATTTCTTCAAGCAACTGGTGAATATTATAGAGAAGAAGGAAATCAATTGCTGGCCAAATTTGATTGTATTCAATACATGAAAAAAGTACAGAGCAGATCAGTTGCGTGAAATTTCACTTTTTAGCTTGATGATTTCAGATTTTGCTGTTGATCGAAGGTGAAAAATTTCGTAGTCGAAAATTTCTGCATTCAACTTCATACGAAAAAGTTGATACTGAATGTCTACAACGACTTGTTTGCGATCATTTCGATACATTGAAAAGTCAATGTCACGAATTGATCGTTCGAGAAGACTTAGACGGTATGATTTCATCGAAAAAAATCGATTAACAAACTGTTTTTGCTTTAGCTTTACATAATATGTATAAATTATTAGAACCGACACATATCGGTGTTCATTATATAGTCGAACGATTGCAAGAACATATATCCAATGTTGGCCATGAGAAGATTCAAACTTTGAAAGGAGAAAATGTAATGATATACATTTGTTCGAGAAAAAATTCGATGTGTTTATTCTTTTGCTTTGCTTTTCAGTTGCCAACAGTATTCGTGGAGACTTTACTTGATTTTCATACGAAATATCTTCATATCATTCGTGAAACATTTTTGAATAATTCCGAATTCATTTCGGCGTTAGATAAAGCTTGTACGGTTATTGTGAATATGAAAAATCCCAATCGTCTATCAGCTAAAGCACCTGAACTAGTACGAACATTGATTTGAAACGAATTTTTTTTATCATTTCTATTCTGTATTTATCAGCTTGCTCAATATTGTGATAGTTTGCTTCGAAAATCGACAAAAACTGTTAGTGATAGTGAAACTGAAGAGAAATTACTACATGCTATTGTCATTTTTAATTATCTTGATGATAAAGATTATTTTCAACGTGTAAGTTGAAAAAATAAAACAATTACAAATGACGTTTTTTTGTTTAGTTCTATCAGAAAATGTTAGCACGTAGATTAATAAATCAACAGTCGACTTCAATGGATGCCGAAGAATTTATGGTGACAAAATTGAAAGTATTTTCTACCGAATTTCGAAAGCGAAACGATGAATCGACTTGTTTGTATTTAGCAAATCTGCGGATATGAATTTACGGGTAAATTAGCTCGAATGTTTCAAGATATGAAAGTCAGCGAAGATCTTAATTCGAAATTTCTCGATCATCTAAAATCGAAATCAACCTCGAATTCTATTCAACATCCAACATTCAATTCTTTACTCGGACTCGATTTTAACATCTTTGTCCTTCAGGCAAACTCATGGCCAGTTACCCAACCAACAACAAACACATTTACTTTTCCAGCTTTATTAGAAAAACCTCATCGAATGGTACAACAACAAACGCACTTTTTTTTTCTTCGAAAGTTCGATCTCCTTTCTTTAGTTTGAAGCATTTTATAGCAATCAATACAACGGTCGAAAACTATCCTGGATGTACAACGTTTCCAATGGTAAAACTGAATTTCGAATAACTTTCTTTTACTTCTATTTGTCAATTTTAGCGGAAATTCGAATGTCACATTTGGATCGACCGTATTTTGTGACCATGGGTACATATCAAATGGCTATTTTGTTGCTGTTTAATGAAGCTAAAGAATTGTCTTTCAGTGAAATTGAAGAAGCTACGAAATTAAATTCCAAAGAATTAGAAAAACAGATTGTTTCATTAATTGAAAACAAGATTTTGTTGGGACCAATAGTACGAATAGTTGAATCGATCAAAAAGAGAAAATCTTTCGATTGTTTTTCAGACGGATCTATCTGCCAATACGGTATTGTCAATTAATTTTGATTTCAAAAGTAAACGAACAAAATTTAAAATAACGAATATTACGCAAAAAGAAGCTCATCAAGTAAAACGAAAATGTTCGAGGATGAAATTTGAAAATAATCTTTCTCTCAATAGGATTCGGAAACATCTCAAAAAGCTGTCGATGATGATCGAAAATTCTATCTTCAAGCTGTTATTGTTCGTATAATGAAATCAAGGAAAACATTGAAGCATAATTCATTGGTTGAAGAAGTTTTTACTCAATCGAAACAACGTTTCTCGCCATCAGTATCCATGATTAAAAAATGTATCGAAATCTTAATTGATAAACAATATCTTCAACGAAAATCACCCGATGAATATAGTTACATCGCCTAATCAAGATTGTTCTTTTTATATCTGTTGTTCTAATGAGTTGAAATTTTAAATTCGTGCAATTGAAAATTGAAACATTCCAGAACAGTATTTAATTGCATCATTTTTCAACTGTCTTCGTCTTCATTCGATGTATATTCACGAGAAACAACTTTTTTTTCTACTATTCAGTTCCGTTGCCTGGGTCTTTCTGTTTTTATATATATATAAATAAAGGAAACAATCTATTCAACTGACTGCTACAACAATTCCGAGGCGTTGTTTTTCTTGTCTTGCTTTGAATTCATCGAAGTGACATCTGGAAAGTCAAGTTCCATCACTCAGTCGACTCCTCTCCTATGAATATCGACATGATGTCGCTAAAATCGTTGTATTTTTCTCTTCGAATTGGTTGTTAATTTTATCGAATCATCAAATTCAACAAAAAAAACACCCCAATGATCATCAACGTTAGTATATTTTTTTTCCTTTCATCACTATCAACAATGAGTTGTTTACTATTGTATTTAAATTTTCTTCAATAAAACAAAAAAAAAACCGAGACTTAATTGTTCGCATTTATTTTTCAATGGCAACTAATATTGAACAGGAAACTATTGTCAATCATCATGATATTAAACAATGGCAACATTGTTCATTATTTAATCTTGATCTATTCAACGATACGAATCATCATTTAAATTTAACCAAAGATATTCTTAATACGAAACATACGGATTCATGTTGTTGTTCATCATCGTCGACACCGAATGTCGAAAATTCTTGTACGACGAAAACTCATTTAAATCATTCGTGTTCATTTGTTGTCCTACAAAAGAATTACACGACACAACTTGAACATGTCGCTGAAACTTTATTAGCCGATGGAAATAAAACGTCGAATACATGTTGTTGTTCTTGTTGTAATCACGAAACAACAGACACGAAAAGTCAATCATTAAATCGAAAGATTCTTCTCGGTTCAACTGTTATTCTCGATAGTTTATTAAGAAACAATCCCAAACCAACAACAACAACAACAATTATTAATCCATCGCATTCGCCGATTGTAAATCATAGTTCATCGGGCAATCAACGTCGATGGCATTCGGAACGCGGTAGCCGACATCCGAATGTTCGTGCAAATTTACCATTAACACCTGCTCAACGACAAGTTCTCGAACGTTACATGAACTATCCGTTAATCAAACCACCAACAATCATTCGTTCGTCTCGACGTTCACATCATCAACCATTGACTGGCAAAGCAGGTGAAGCAACTGGTACAGCGCTCTCAGCACTTGCCGAACAGCCTCTAACGACAATATCGTCGTCTGCTTTTGTACATCTGCGAAAGAATAGTGCACCGTCAAGTCATACACGTCCATTGTCATCGACATCATCAACAGCATCGGCTGTATCTCATCATAGTACGTTAAATCGACGTTTTATTGCTGGAACAAGTAATACAAATGAACATTCAGAAAATGAAGATGACGAAGACGAGGACGACGACGACGAAGAAGACGATGATGATGATGAGAATGAATCGATTTCATTGGAACTCGATCAAACAAGTGATGATGAAACTAGTGAAAACAATCCGATTGTTAATTCAAATACACTTGCAATGGATACACTATCCGAATGTGCAATTTGTTGCGAAATGAAACGTTTACAAAAACGAATCTGCTGTCAATTTTTTGCTTGTTCAACATGTTTAACTATTTATGTTGAAGAACAAATCAAACAAGGCATCATTCGAATTCAATGTCCGAATCAACAATGTCACATTTATATGCATCGTGATGAGATTAATAAACGATGCATATCACCTGATCTACGACAGAAATATACGAGATTTCTCGTCGATGCTAATCGTTCGAATAATGTTAAAACATGTCCACGATGTTCGAATATACATGAAATTGGTAGAGATTATATTATTTTGTATTTATAAGAACAAAAAGAAAACAAAAATTTTGTTTTTCCTTTTAAAGATCCCGAAGTATTTCGTTCAATGCGTCGTGCACCAACGAAAGTTCAGTGTGTTGAGTGCAATTTGATTTGGTGCTTTCAATGTCATTCGCCATGGCATGATGGAATACAATGTAAAGAATTTCGTCGCGGTGATCGAATGTTAAAGAAATGGGCACGAGAAGTTCATTATGGACAACATAATGCTCAGCAATGTCCATCATGCAAAGTAAAATATCGAAAGAAAAGAATTTTTGCATGAATATTCTTTCGTTTGATTTAAGGTTTATATTCAACGAACGAAAGGATGTGATCATATTGTTTGTTTACGTTGTAAAACCGAATTTTGTTATAAATGTGGCGGCCGTTTTCGAGATATTAAATTCATAGGTCCGTTTGAATTGTCAATTGAAAGCAAATTCGATCGTTTCTTCTGTCTTTCTCTAGGTGATCATTATAGCGAATTGAGTGTCCTCGGTTGCAAGTATCGTTTCTATCCCGATCGGCCATTTAAACGTCGATTGATTCGCGGTTCGATACTCTTCGGCAAGATTCTTGCTGCGCCTGTTGTTCTCTGTTTGGCAGTCGTTGCCGGCGCTGTTTGCGCGGGCGTTGGACTGCCAGCATATTGTTGTTTTATGCTTGTTCGACATGTTAAAGTAAAAAACCAAAATTCTTTTCGAAATTCAAATAACGAGTTGTTTGCGTAGACGAAACGACGACGACGACATCATTCGAAATTAAAAGAACCTGTTTTAATGAGCTGTAAGTCGATAGATTTGAGGATGAAGGTTGGACGTATTCGTTTCGATTGTATAGATAAAACATTGAACGATATGGTTCCGCAATTAATTCCACGTGAACCAGTGAATATCGACGGTGTTAAACCGGGTTTTAATACAATTCGTTCGAATATACAAACGAATGAAACCACTGTTCACGTTGAAATCGATCCAACTAGTAACGCTCCAATAGCTGTTTTTGATGGTAAAAAAAAGAAAACAAAAGATTTTTCTTTTCAGTTTAATTTTTCGTTTGATTTAGAATGTGATATTCATATTCCGACAAATCAAAAGACTTCTTCTCGAGAAGAATCAATCTCAATCCCGATCTCGTCGACTTATATTCCATCGACAACATCATCACCGAACTTTCCTCGTTTAACACCATATTCGACTTTACGACGATCATCTTCGAGAACAAATGTACAATAGTTTATCAAAAAGAATGTTTTATTTATTTTCTTGTCTCTTTCTCTCTTTTTTTTTCTTTCTCAATCGCTGTATATTCTCTCTACAGTGAACACCAGATAGTGTGTATATTTCTTTTTTTTTTTCTTCTAACAATTTAGTTGTCCCTAGTCACTTACACATCATCATCATCATTTTGCTTCTCTTGTCGTAGTTTGATTTTATGCAATCTGTTTTCTTGTTTGTTTTTCGTCTGAAAAAACAATAACAATAATTTTTATTTGGAATTACAAATAACAGTATGTCAGCTTTTGCTGTTGTATCTTTCTTTTTTTCTTTTTCTTCTATATTTAAATGAAATCATTTCTATTATATCTAATTATACGTTTTAAAAAAATCGAAATACAGATGATTGAATTCAAATAAAAAGAAAACGCAAATCACAGATATTCATGTTCTTGAATTAAACTGAACCATCAGCATAATACTGTTAATTATAATTGTCAGTAGTAATCGGTTGAATTGACAATGAATTAGCTTGTAGATAGTCATTGAAGGCGTCTTCATTATCATTGAATGATGGAACTTCTCTACCACCTTGGACACCATCGAAAAGATGGACGGGCCCATCAATTGTATTGTCTGCTTGATAACGATTGAATTCGCGTTCATAGTACTAGAATAAATAATATTCATTCAAAGAACAATATCAATGTCTGATTTTTTTTACTTGAAAAGCTTTTTTTGATAAAACAAATAAATCACAGAGAAAAGTTCGGATTTGCTTCATTTGAGGCCGTTTTTTCTCTTCGACTAGGCAGTCTCGAACAATCGCATAACTACAAATAGACAATAGATATGAAAATGTTTGATTTCGTTTCGGTATTTTTGTTTACATCGGTCGAGGAATTTCAGAACGATAGTCGATATAACGAAGAACTTCTCCGTCGACAATAACTTGAGATAATTCAAGAAAAAAATATTTTACTCTTGATCTTCGTCGTAATTCTTCTCGTAATTGCTGATACGGTTGAACTCGACCTGAAAAAGAACAAAGTTCGTTTTGTTTTTTATACAATAAAAATGTGTTCATTACATTTAAGAAATAATGTCCAAAGAAAGATTCCAAAAGACCAAACATCGGCTTTTAGAGAGGATTTACTGATCGGCGACTGTACTTCACCTTTCATATACCGTTGATATTCTCGACCTAATTCAGGTGTCAAACCATGTGCAGCTATTTGACCCTAATAAACAATTAGAAATACGTAGAGTTAAATCGAAATGAAATTTATATTTTACACTCGTTGCGTCTAAGTGTACGTCTTCATTCTTTAGTATTTGTTCTTCATAATGTTTATAAGTTGTCGATGTTGCCAATCTGCAATTAATAATTCGCAAATATTTCGAACGAGAACAGAAAATGAATCTACCCGAAATCGCAGATTTTCATGATAAATCTCGATGTAACTAGAACATTTCGTGCTGCAAGATCGCAATGTACGATCTGCAATCGATTGAGATAATCAGCTCCAGTTGCAACTTGATAGGCAATCAATGTCAAATCGTCATCCGTTAGATCGCATTGTTCACATGCTTGCTCAACAGTTAATTGAAGTTGAGGTTTTTCGAAGAGTTTATGATAGAGTGATGGTTTACGATTCGAATTCGGCGGGAATTTTTTTAATAGACTTTCTAATGAACCATTCGAACAGAGTTCCATTAAATAGAATGAATCTTCGTCTCGAAGTGTACTAGAACCTCGAAGTACTTGACGAACACTTGCTACAGGATAAGCAGCTTGTTTCAATGCAACAATATTAAGATGTTGACCGGCTCTGTGCATGATTTTGATTTCACCGATTAACATTTCCGCTGCTTTTCGTTTGGCAGCATCACTTTCGCTGATCATCCGTTCGTTTTCATCGGTAGTTTTCTGTTTCGATGTTTTATCTCGACGTGGACCACTATTTCGAATTTTTTCAGGCAACATTTTGGCAGCTACTAGGCCAGCATTGGGCAAACGAACTTGATAAACAACACCGAATTGACCACTACCTAACGTTTTGAAATCCTCCGTCTTCTCTGGTTCCACATTTCCGTTGACATAATCCAATAATGTACGAATATCATGTTTATGTGCGAAATTCTTCGGCAATCCAACATTTTCCAATTGAGTAGCAAGAGGCAGATCTGTATCGATATTTCTACTGCCTTGATCTGTTGTATAAAAAATACTTTGATGAACTGTTTGTTTGATTTTATAGAATTTCACGAGAAAAGCTATCAGAATCGATAACATGAGAAGAATTAAGAACGCAGAAATAATGATCACGATGGAAACTACGAGACCAAGTTTGGATTTCGGATTTGGACCTATTCGAAACGAAAACAAAAGAAATCGAATGTCGAGCACTCGCTCTTATATTTTACCCTGAACTCGTAAATCAAAACTTCGTCGAAGTATTGGACCTCGACCATTATTTAATTCACAAGTATAATAACCTGTATCGGCTGCTTGAGCACGATCAACATGAATTCTAATGGAATTTGAATTTCAATCGTTTCGAAACTTTCTCAACAAATTACTTTTGACCGTCATCCATCGATTTCATAGCTGTATCGTGCCAATCTAAGGGCAATTTTCCTTTTCGCCAGATTAATTTCGGTTTTGGCTGACCACTATACAAACAATCTAGTTCAATATTATCACCTGCTTTACGAGCTAGATTTGCGACTGCAGGCGCATAATTTTTAAATCTTAATGGTGATTCATCTCGAATAAAGCAAAACACAATAGTTCCAATAAAATCAAATCAAATAATAAGTCTACTTTCAACAGTAATGAAATATGTTTGATTTTCATTTGGAACTGAATTCGGTTGTTTTGATAGGCCAATACATTGAAGATATCCATGGTCACCGATTCGTACTAATGGTTTCGTTTTTATTCTGACTGCTGTACGTTGATTATTATCACTTCGAAAACGAAAATTTAACAAGCCAATCTTTTTCGACTGACTGCTTACTTATTCAATAGTTTCCAAGTGATTTCCGACGGACTACTACGTCGATTTCCACGTACATGCCATTGATGATCTGAACCTTTTCTTTCGTATGTTGTTAAACCATTGTTATAAATAATTTGTAGATCATCATAGATTGCATGATGAATTTCACAAGTATAGTTTAAAGTCTCACCAATAACTAAACCAAATTCTGGTTTGTCGACATGAAGCATTGCCGAATTATCTTCATGAAAGAGAGAGAAATCAAATGCTAGATACTCAAATTATCCTACTCGATGAAACAACTATAGCTTTTGCAAGAGTATTTAGTTGTCCATTTTGTCGATAGCAACAGATATACTGTCGGCCAATCGATGGATCATTGATTATATAAGAATCTTTGCTTATGAATTGAGTTTGAAATGGACTTGCTCGAGTCGATGTTGTTCCAACCGAACTGTCATCTGATCGTGATTGACAAGTTTTCATAGATAGATCAGACAGACAATTGTCAATCGAACAACGAAATGAACGAATTGTTACGTCTAATGCCTGTTTTAAATCTGATGAATGATGAATGATACAAGCGAGTTTGTATTGTTCTTGAGGAGAAATTCCATGAGAATAGATGTTCATCGGATTTTCATCACGCCATGAAAGACTGGAAGATGATTTCGCACCAGGAAATGCCAATTGACCAACAGGATGTCCTGAATGAAAACAAAATCGAATCAATTTCAAGAATATACGTATATCTGTTTTGTTTTACCAGTTATTTTCGGTCGAATCACTGTCGTATTAAACAAATCGAACGCTCGAGCTGTTATATTCAAAGACGCTTCATCTTCAAATGTAATCCTATGAATAGTTAATGCATAGCGAAAGAATTGATCTTCTCGATTAACTCTATTGAAATGTAAAACTGAAATAGATTTTTCAATGAAAAAAATCAAAAACATGCTTACATTAAGTTCAATTCAAATCGTTTATCATTTGCTAATGATTTTCCATCTCTTGTAATATCTGGTACGATGAGTTGTCGTGGAATAGTGAGTATTTCAATATTATAAATTGCGTCTGAACCGTAGTGTATCGAACCATTCGTATGTTTTCCAACTAACTCAACTTGAAGATCGATGGATGGTGCTAAAAATTAATTGATTTCGAAATATTTGTTTGTTTGAATTAACAACAGACTTTTAGTGCAATTGATAGATCTCGATTGAGAATAGATTCTACCATCCGAATTACGAACACAATAGAATCGATAGGTTTTGTCGGGTTGAAAACCTCGTAGAGTTATCGATGTATTTTGAACGTCTTCTCCATTTTCAATTTGAGGACGATCTGTTTCACTTGATATGAGTTCAAGCTGAAGCTTAAAAACAAGAAATTCAAACGAACATAAAAGCAAAACACAAAATATTATACGTCCTGAAAATTATTGAACCAATAAACTGTTGGTTGCTTTTGATAATCCTTAGCATAATATCGAATTCCACAAGTTAATCGAACAAATTCAGTTTTCATAATGGTTAAATCTGGTTGTGCGATGAAGATTTCATCCGCTGAAAATAAATGATGATTCTCAAAACATGATCATTTGATTTTCTATTCAGTATACGTACATTCTTGTTGTTTATATGGAATTCTTACTTGTTGTCTTGGCTTTAAATTTGTTTGACAAGTAAATTCATTCGTGTCTGAAGGTATGCGTGGATTGATCAATGCAAAACCAATTTGTGGATCGAATAATTTGACGCTAGCTTGTATATTCGAAGGTGTGAGTAAAATTGTCATATTTTCAGAAAGCCAACTGGTTGTTTGACATGGAATAGTAAAGAAATGAATGCCTGTATCTTGATAAACAGCTGGATATTGAGTTTTTGCGAATACCGATTGTGGATCTATGAAAATAAACTCAAATTTTATTGATCGAAAATCAATGTGCAACCTTGAACGAAGACATGAACGCTTTTTTCTTCAAAACGTTCTTTGACTGTTTCTTCAGAACGTTCTTTGACTGTTTCGGAACATGTATATCGACCGATAAGATCTTTTGTCAAACGATTCGTTAATTGTGCAGTGATCGTATGTGTCTTCAAGTTTTTATCAAGAACTAAATACTAAATAAAACGAATATAATTATCAGTGTATCAGCGCAAATGATTCGTTCGTATTACTTGCTGTGCCGACTCGGGAATGAGTAATTGTAAAGATTTTGTCGAACCTTGACATCGCAGAAAATACGGTAGATTGTCTTTATTTGCGTCGAGTTGAAATTGAACTTCACGCGAAGTTATATAGTAACGAAAGATTGGGTCAATAACTTTGGCATCTTGTCTCGTACGTTCTTTAATATATCGACTGGATGGAAATTCAATTTTGACACCTAGTTTATTAGATTTTTTTCTTCTTTCAAGATAATTATATTTATATTTACTTTCACTAACGAAATATATCGAAAATAGAATGAAAAGTACTATAACTCTAGACATCAATTCTCAAGAATAAAATAAAACGAAAAACGAGGAAAGATAAGACGACTATAAAACCACTGAATTCTTTGGTTATATTGCGTCTTATCAAATACCTCTGACATCTAGTGACCTTGTCAGGTATTCGTTCACATTATGAAATACATAAGAAAAAAAATATGATTCTTCTTTTCAATCAATCATGAATCTAACAACGGATGATAATTTTACTGTCGATAAAGAACTGTATCCAGCATTGATTCAATGTTTTTTCATTATTGGTGCCGGTTATATAGCTGGTCAATTAAAACTTCTTACAAATGCTCATTCCATTGGTCTTTCACGTTATGTTAGTAATTTTGCATTACCAGCTATTATCTTTCAAAATCTCGTCGTTGTCAATTTCAAAAGTGTCTCATGGCAATTTTTGGCATCGGTTTTTCTTACCAAAACATTTATCTTCTTTCTTACAGCTATTCTAACATTGATCGTTGTTCGACCGAGAAATTTTGCAAGTATCGGTCAATATGCAATAATAACAACTCAAACAAATGATTTTGCTCTCATGTTGCCAATCATCGAAGCTGTTTATAAACAAACTCATCCGGAATATAGTCGATATGTTTATCTAATAGCACCGATTTCACTTGTTATTTTAAATCCTATTGGTTTCTTTCTCATTGAATTACAAAAACATTTCGATGAACAAAAGAAACATCGTGACAGATCTCTTCATATCATTTCATTAATATCGAAAGTAGCTCAGAGTATTTGTCGAAATCCATTTGTTATTTGTACGATACTCGGTGTTCTATTCAATCGAATATTTCATCAACAATTACCATCATTAATCGATTATATTCTCACACCTATTGCACATTCATTTACATCCACAGCTTTGTTCTATCTTGGATTGACCATGGTCGGTCGATTAAATCGTTTTCAGACCAATCTCGTTCTTACTGTTTGTCTATTGAGTTTAATTAAACTCATTCTATTTCCACTAGTCTTACGACAAGCTGTTTTCTTTCTTGTCAAGCCAGTCAACGATACAATCGAATATTCGAATCTCGGTTTTCTCTATGGTACAGCGCCAACAGCACCGTCAGTCATTTTCTATGTACCTGAAACAAATCTCGCTCTACAAGCAATCTCGTCGACTGTTCTAGTCGTGTCAACTTTACTCTCGGGACCGATTATTTTGATTTCAGCCAAAATGATTCATCTGAAAATCGTTCGTGATTCGTACGAATTCTTATTAAATACAACAGCATTCGATGTTAGTATTCTTTCGTTATTTTGTACGGTTATTGTTCTCATTGGTTTTTGTATTCGACATCGTGGATTAAAAACATCATTCGTACATAGATATACATTGATTCTCGTTGGTTTACAAATGATTCTCTCGATTTGGACAATTGCAATGCATTATTTGAATTTTTCAAAAGATCTATTCGATATTGGAAGTATTTTCTTAGCTTTTACGACACGAACTTGGTCAACGAGTTTAGCTATTGCATTGATGTTAACGATCTGTCATTCGAATCAATTAGCTCAACGTTACTCGTGGATCTATCATGTTTACGGATGGTTGATGCCTATTTTTACAATATTAATTATCTATTTGTTTTCATCGAATTACGGAACACAGAAATCTGATCATGTTCATTTGTTTCTTTCGATTATTTTGCTTGGAATTTGTATTTCATTGAGTACGATTAGTCTTGTTCGAATAGCTCGACGAACTTATCGAATTAAACGTAAAAAAATCGGAGAAAGTGAAGGAAGAAAACCGCTGATGAATGATAACGAGGAAGAAGAAGAGACGAAGGAAGATGGAGAAATTCAAATGAATTATCAAGGTTAAATTTTTTGTCACTTCGTTTCTTTTTTAAATCGAATTTAAACGTTTTCTAGACATCGAGAATGATAGTCAACTATTTCGTCATGGAATACTCGTTACTTTCTTGACAATCGATGCTGTCATTGTACGTTGTTGTTGTTTTTCTTCTTCTTTTTGAAAACAAAAATAAATTTTTTATGAATTTAGTGCATTTCAGTTCTCTTCTGGTTAGTCATTTCTCATAATCGTAATGGTATTTATTATGAATTAAAATTTCTTGACACTGTTTTATTATACGGTCAAGTAAATAGACATTGTTTTGTTGTTGAATGAATTTCTATTGACATTCATCATCTAGGGCTTTATTACTTTTCTTATATTTGCTTTGGATGTTGATTTACTTGTGCCAATAACGGGAAAGTTAGTTTTAATATTCGATCTATCGAAAGAAATAATTAATGAAAAACAATATTTAGATTTCTCAAATGTTTTCATTGCCTATCGAAAACAAATCGAAATCGTTCGATTGAAACACGTAGTTCATTAGATTTTGAATTTCAAATTCGTTCGGATTTTCTTCGTCATTCAAGGTAAGATATGTTATGTTCACGAATGTTTTCGATAAAACAACATCGAATTTTTCAAGTGCATGACGAATGCGATTTGATTTTTAGTACAATCGATCGATTCGAATCGACTTTCAATGGACATGAATTTTGTCAATGGTTAATCGAAACCAATCACGTTGACAATGAACAGTTAGCAAAAGAGTTTTTGAAACAATTAATTGATAATACTCAAGTTATTTGCTTAAATCAGAATACGCTCGATGACGAACAAATCGATTCAACATCGAATTGGTATGCTTTTTCGAAATAACGCGCGAGCAGTTGTTTTCTTTTTTTTTGTGTTTGTTTGTTTGTCATGTTCTATCGAGAGTGTTGTCAAATTGTGAAGCCTCATTGCGTTGAACCTATTTATCAGGTACTATTATTTTTTTATTTGCTTTTTATTATAATAAACAAAGAAAAAAAACGAACGAACAAACAAACTTCTATAGGCTCCGAGAAAACAGCCTCAAACTAAACGACTCAGTCCTCTTTCGAATAAATGTGCAGGTTGTTTGAAAGATTATTTCGCCAATAATCTTCGACAAAGTTATCGTCAAATCTTTCTCGAACAACAAGAAATACTCGAAATGGGTCGACCAACAGCCGTTGTAACATCGCCAAGTATTACTATCGATGATGAGCAAATGATGCACATGCAAAATGATGCTCTTAGCCAATTAGAAAATGATAAAAATGAAATACGAAAAAAGTTCGGAATCATGCATATGGATGATCGAGTGTATATCCTCGGGGGATATGTTGTTGATAAAGTCACACGAGAAAAGAAAGTACCCAGCTATGATTTTTTGTAAGTTAGCATAAGATAAGAGAGACGAACGAACGAGAGAATATGCTATTTGATTGGCAGCTATGATAATACAAGTAAAGAATTAGTTCGAATACCAACAGTGCCAGGCTATGGTCGAATGGGCTTCGGATTGGCATCTACTGAAGACGACAAGATTATCATTGTTGGTGGACATAATTTCGATTATGAAACTATGCAAAATGTTACCATGCTTGATACACAAGTACAGGATTTGAAATGGGAAGATCTACCCTCAATGCCAAGTATAATAAATCGGATCGATTTGTTGAATGTTTGTCTTTTTTGTCAGATGGAACTATCGGTCCAGGTGTCAGTGTTATTGACAATGTTTTGTATGTTATTGGCGGATTTGATTTTATTGGACGTGAAATTTTATGTCATGGGTAAATAAAAACAATTTTTTAACAAAATCAATACGATTCAATCAACTTTAGAGATGTACTTGCAATGAATTTAGATGACAAACAATGGAAAACATTAGCAGATCTTGATCCACCACGAGCACGACCATTGATTAGCATTGCTGATCATATTGATCCGCCGTAAAATCTCTTTCACTATCGTTTTCTATTTACTAATTAATTTCGCAGTTCGTTAATCGTAGCTGGTGGTTATAATTTCGATCGACAAGGCAAAGCTATACCTTGTAAACACAAATGAACCTTTTTTTCGAACGATAAAACTTTCATTTAGATGGAAAAATCGAGGAATATGACCGTGAGAAACGACAGTGGAATGAGATTTCGACAATTCCTAATTTTCGAACGAGCAATGCACTTTCAACAAAAACAAATACGCTGTAAATCAATTCATGACTCATGTGATTTTTCGCTTTTCTCTACTCTATTATTAGGTTTTTAATGGGAACGAGCAAGGATACAGGCGAACCACGTGTTCTCAGCGAATATAACCTCGAAACACGAGAATGGAAAACCTCGAATGAGACAATCGAAAACTAACGAATCGTTAAACGTCTCTTTCTCTTCTTCTCGATTTAGTCATGTACGATTATTATTTAAAAACGCAGAAAAAATACGCATGTCATTTACGAAAAACAAAATACAATTACAAGTGTCTATTTCTCTCTCTCGATCGTCTCGGTTTTCTTGTTTTTATGACTAACACGAGCTTTTTTCCCCTTCGTTCATATTCTTCTCTCTCTCTCTCTCGCTAATAAATAGTTATCTTACTTCTTTTTCTTGTTTTTTCTCACAAAAAAAACACATACACTAACTTACTATTTTTCTTATAATTTTCTCGCAAAATATGACAATATTTTACGGCCGTTCTTTCTCGAGATTTTTTTCTTTCCTTTTTTTTCCTCGCTCGATTTCATATATATATATAATAATAATATATTAGACACACAGATGCGATATGTTGTTATGTGTCGTTCTTACATGGTTTTTTTTTCTCTCGACAACCTTTTTGAAAATCAGAGCAGGAAAAAAATGCCTAGATAAGCATGTTAGTTTTTCTTTGCAGATTGAGTTGTGTTCATGGGCTCGAAATCTTCTCGACATTTATCGGAAACAAACGAATCATTAAGCAGAGAAACAATCGATGAACTTTGTACGAGTACTGGTTTCAGTGAAGACGAATTGCTAACTTGGCATACGTAAGAAAAATAAAATCGACTCTGCAATTGAACGTTTTTTTTTGTTGTTTTGAAAAGAAATTTTCATAAAGATTGTCCCGATGGTCGATTAACATTAAAACAATTCGAACATGAATATTCAAAAATTATGGGTAAACCAACTCAAAAAACAATGGACTATGTCAAACATATGTTTAATGTCTATGACAAAGATAAAAATCAATTTATTGATTTTCGGTAGCGTGCTATTTCAATCGAACGACTTGAATACATTTTTAGTTTTGTAGAGAATTCGTTACAGCATTATCAGCAGCATCGACAACCAATCGTCTTCGTCTTGTTGAAACATTATTCAGTATATTTGATCTCGATGCTGACGGACGAATATCAAAAGAAGAATTAAGTAAAATGCTTCATTCACTTGTTGAAGTCACAACAACAAATCGAAAAAATCGACATCATCATCGATCGAATCAAAATATTGAAGCAAAACAACATAATCTTCAAAAACGTATTGACGATGCATTCAACGAATTGAATGGAAACGATGATGAATTCATAACGAAAGATGAATTCATCGATTGGTATATTCGATCAGGTCTATTAACTGATAGTAAATCCAGTGAAATCAACATACCTGATGCATTACTTATACAAGAAATTGATAAGAAAAATCGCAAGAATAAACGTTTGCAAAACAAAGAAGACATCGGTCAGTCACATGTACCATTGCAACGATACATGTCACATATGACAGAGAAAAAATCTCATGCAAATCTCGATGAAAATAATGATTTGAATGATACATTTGAACAAGATGATCGACAATCGGACATGGTTATTTCCGATGATTCGGATTCGCATTATTCACTTGAAAATGAACGTTGGCAACATTTATTTAATTCCGTTCTACAACAGATACGCGTTCAACGTTCGCAAAGTCAAGGAGGAATGACTGTCGATGATTTTCGTTCGTGGAAACAACAAGGCGAAGAACAATTGAAATTCGAATATTATCGACAGAAAAGCAATGATTACTCGAGATCACCGGAAATCGTTCGCATTCGTTTATAACACTTCCAAAAATCGAGAACATGCAAAACGAATCTTTTTTTCTTATTAATGTCTTCCAAATGTACGTATTTATTTTGTCTTCATTGTGATATATATAATTGGATTTGAATCTGAATAAATATCTTCTCGTATGTTTTTTTTCAATCTACTCGATTTTTTTTATTCATTTATAATCAGAAGGCAAAAAAATGACGAAGCTAAATTCTCGCGAGAAATTCGCCGTTTTTAATAAAAAAGCAAATGTCATCATCGATCATAAGTTTTTCATTCGAACAAATTTCATCAATCCATTGATGTAAAGCTGTTTGAGATGTTGTTGTTGTTGTTCGTGGAACGGACGTGGAACGAGTTGATCTTGTTGCTTTCGGTTCAATTCGAGCATTTAACGATTGACTTCGTGGTTGTTTCGATGCATCGTCAGGAACATGAAAACCAACACGAAGTCGTTTGATATAGAAATCAACATTAGGATTATTCTCAACGAGAATTTCCGAACGAAATCTTCCCGGTGGAAGTTGTTCTTCAACATGGAAACGAATAGGTTTTATTGTTGCATTAATTTTCGTTGGAATTGCATTCGGAAAATGTCGTTCTTCGGCTTGACATTCGATTCGAATCGATTGAGGCGAACATTTCAATAATTCTTCATTTGTAATCGTCATTGTTTAATCTGTAAAGGATATGTATACATACGTATATCGATTGGCAAGAAAAAAAAACGAAAGAAAGACTCAATTCGATTACATTTGTCCAAAGAACCTTACCTGACATATTCAATGAAAATGAAAGGCAACGAAAAAAAAATCAATAACATTGTATCAAAAGAAGAAGAAAAAAAGAAAATGAAAGTCTTACTTGTGCCATTAGTCTATGCCATTCGGTTCGTTTCGTTTTTTTCTCTCTATATTTGCTTCTCAATCGTTCGTTCGATGTCGAACAAGACGAAGAACAAGAAAAAGCAAAAACAATCTACCTATCAGAAATGAAAGAGCAAGCGCGAGAAGCAATCGGCCTTGGTTTCGAATTGATGCTCTTTTGGTTTATTGATGATATGACTTTCTCGATTTGAAATAAAATACTACGAATTCTATTTGATTTATTATTACGACAACATTGAAAGGAGGAACAAAAAAAAATATAATATATGTATATCTATATGAGAGACTAGACACAATATATTAAGATTAAACGTAAAGTTCAGATGGATATTTAACTGAAGACATCGAAAAGATCAGTAAATCCTTGGGCATTGGGTTGTGCCGGTGCTGGTCGTGTGGCTTCCCAAGGCATAGCTGATTGTGGTCGATTAACGGCTGTTGTTGTTGTTGATTGACTGAAATCTGTGCCACCGAACATATTTGCTCCGGGTGTTTTCGAACGATTAGCCATTGTTTTTTTGATTAATTCGTGTGCGCTATCGAAATCAACCGGTCGAAACGGATCAGATGCGTCGAGTTTTTGATTGAATCCCGATGAATTCGATGCGAATGGATCGTCGGTTCGTGGTGCACCGAATGGATCATTGGTTGTAATCGGAAATGCATTGAATGCATTGTTGTTTGCATTCGCTGGCAGACCGAATGGATCTTGAAATGTATTTGTTGTTGTTGGTGGTGATGTTATTTGACTTGACGATTTTGGTGTATCAGCAAGCTAAAAAAGAAAAGAATCGAATTGGTTTTTGTTGCTTGACGAGATCGTGGATTTTTACTTGTTTAAATTTAGCAGCTAAGTCTGCGATAGCTGCTGGTGTGTCCTTGTTTTCTGATTTGATATATTCATCGATCAAACGTTTTTGACTTTCGACAATATGTTGAGATCGTTCGAGATCAGTTTTAATCTGTCCTAATTGCTGTTGTTTAGTGAGTAGACGATTTTCGATGGTTGCTTTTTCGTCTTTGATTTTATTTAATTGTTGACGTGTTTCTTGTTGAGCATCAGTTTCAACTGAAAGTTCTTTGATTTTTTCTTTAGCTACTTCAATCAATCGATTTTCTTCTTTAATTTGTTGTTCAAGTTCGTGAATATCTTTGACAGTTTTCTCTTTTCGATTTTGAATATCACTTAGTTCATTTTGTTTTTCTGTTACACGTTGTTGACGTTCGACTAATGTTGCGTTAACCGTGCCGAGTCGAAGTTCAAGTGACGATAATTCAGCTCGTTTATTTTTAACAGCTTGTTGTTTTTCATTGAATTGTATTTCGCATAGACTTTTCTCGCTTGTTAACGTATTGACTTCAGTTAATAATTGTTGCAGTTCAGCATTATCACTTTCGCTGATCGAAAATGTTTTTGGTCGAAGCGACGGTGGAATCATATCATGTGAAAGTTCCATTGGAATTTGATAATTTGGAGCTACGAAAAAGAAAAATGAAGACAAAAAAAACGAAAGAATTTTCTTTAAATTACATCGTAATTTTAAACTAATAAAATATGAAGCTAATGCAAATTGTTCAGCATTGAGTTTTCCTGTTTGACCAATGTCACATATGTTCCAAATATGTGAGAGAACAAAATTCGGCAGACCACTTGCAAGAAATGTTTGAAAAACATCACCACCTGTAATAAATAAAATAAATTTAACATTTTACTTAAATAAATATTTTCTCTTTTTACCAGCAAGAAATCCGTCCTTATCTAAATCTAATTGATTAAATAGAATATCGAACTTTTGTTTCTCGTCTTGACTGACAATCCAATGATCATCAGTTCGTTTCGATGGTGAGATTTGTGCAGCTGGCATCGCACTTGCCGTTGGCAGTACAGGCGGAATCGTAATACCAAGATCAACGGCTGATGTACGACGCATTCGTATTGGCATAAGATTGATTGGCAAACGATCGGGTAGTTCTCGAATTGTTCCTGCTTTGGCGCCATGCACGAGAAACATTGCTATAGCAAATTCATGTCGATCAAGTGCACCATCTTCGTCAACATCACTCAATTCCCAAATCTTATGCAATTGATCAGCTGAAAGACCGGACTTTAAAAATATTGGCTTAACAGTCGTACCAGGAATTTTATTCATTGCGCCGCTGAATTTTTCAAATGCACGATCAAATGTACAGCGTGCCGTTGGTCCAATTGTCCACATATCACCAACAGCTAAACTAATCGTTTGAGGAATATCTCCGCCGCAATTTGGCGGCACAATATCTTTGTTAATATTCGAATAATTATTGAAATCAAGATTGTTTTGTGCAAGAGCAATTAATTTCAATCCAATGTAAAAACCTCGTCGATCTAAATAACCGCGACCATGCGGATCAGCAAGGTTCCAAATGATTTTCAATTGATCGGCTTTTAAATGTGAACGTTGAAAATAATTATTCGCTTCGATTGAACTCACAATGCCGTGATCATGAGCATCGGCTTGTGCAAAATGATATTCATACAAAGCATATTGAGATTTACTAATCACTTGATCTAAATCGAGACTATCGAATTCAGACATCTGAAAGAAAACAGAATAGAGTGCCAAAGAACATGAACCACAAATACTAATGTGTCAAGTTTTGCTGATCTTATATTGATGAAATACCACCAAAATGTATATGCTAGTTTTACACTAGATAATGATGAATTGAATATTTACAAAGAAAAGAAAAACACATGCACATCACGAAAGAACAAAAGAAGAAAAAAAAGAATGTATAAATTGTAAATACTAATTGTCTAATTCAAATATGAGCGGATTAGTAAAACGAACGGCAGATTTAGCGGTTGATTCGTTTGCATCACTTTGAGATTCTCCGGCGGCTTGCCGAGCAAGAATATCTTGATATTCAACAGGATTTTTGTATTCACTGGTTTTTTTCTCATTGGTACCATCGTCTTGATCACTCGATTGAGAATTCAATGAATCTTGTCGTTTACGTTTTTTTAATTTACGTTGTTGGTTCATACTTAATTTTCTCATTCCACTAACAGGTCCACCTGGTTTGAATGTTTTCCGAGAAACTTGATTATTGAATGTCACATGTTTACCATTCGATGATGAACTCGGCGTTGTACATAAACTACTACTACCACCGCTATCAGCTGAATTCATCAAACTATTATTTTCCGTACTACTCGTTAAATCATCGGTTGTTGCTGAACGTTCGAAAATAAGTTCGTCACCTTGAAATGGCTCATTAAATGATTCGGATAATGAACGATATTTCGTCGACGTTTTCAATATTCCCTTGAGTTTAAATTCTCCATTAGCTGATGATGTTGAGTTGAAATCAACGTTTGACTCTGACATATGTCGCCGATAGATCGTCGGATGTTGTCTGATTTTCGGCTGCATATCGGGCAGTTTATCGTCCTTTTCATCGGCATGTTGTTTCAATGTTTCATCCTGATTTGTTTGAAGTTTTATTTGCGAAATTTCATTTGCAAGTTGTTCATTATCATCGGATGATAATGGTTGATTTTTTCGATTTTCTTTTGCTAATTTTTTTGCCTGTTTCTTAGACAATTTTTTACCTTGTTCTTGCTCATTACTACTTGATGATGTTGTCGAAGTGGTTTTTTTCGAGAAAAAATCAAATTTTGTCATTGCTACTTTATTGTTTGTGAATTGATTAGTCTAGCAGAATGGAATTTATATAGATTTTCAAAGAAAAACATGAACAGTTGGTATTTACCTTCATCTGTTCACGAGTAATTCCACTGGAAAATTGAGTTATGACATTGTTTGTCGAAGTTTTCTTGAATAAAATCAGGACATTATCATCATTGAATGTTATTGTTGAACTATTTTCATTTGTTTCAAAAACTGACGGTTGAGCAAAATCGAGACAAAGTTGATGTTGTAATGGAAAACAACCTGAGCCAATTGACGATAAACGTATAGTCAAATGTTGACCATCGTTATCGATTTTAATCGTTTGTTTATCGACATTTTTAACATAGAGAACAATAGCCAAATGAACAAGACCCTGTTTATATTCGAATGGAATGGCTGTGTAGACAATATTATTCATTGGCGACGGTTCACTTTCCTGATTTGTCGTTTGAGATAGTAATTCTTCTTGTTTGTTATTTTCCGTTTCTTCTTCTTCGTCTTCATCTTCCATATCAACATCCGAATGTATTTTAATCATTGTTGGTTGCTCACGAATGACAGCTAATGTCACTAATAATTTCCGTTGTTTCTTGTCGAAACGAGCACGACTATCACTCTCTCGAACAGGATATGGCAACGAAAGATCAAGTGAATATTTCGGTTGATCACAATGAAGCTTTAACGAACGTTCACAAACATCTAAATCAACGTTTGCTGATGATGCACATAGAGGTAGATCGATTTCAGCAATAAGCTCTCGTGGTCGTGTCGAATGTACTTGTTGAACAAGTTCATTCGTACAATCTTCCATATCGAATTGACCTCGATGAACAATTCGATAGATCGGTACTGTATAACCGTTTTCATCTGTATGTGCTTGTTGAGTTTCGATTTGCGGAGATTTAGTTGATGTTCGATTATGACTAGTTAAAACGACTTTATGATTTTGTGCTTTAGAAATTGCTTGTGAAATGATATCATTACTGAAAATCATGAACAAAAAAAAAACATAACAAATTTAGTGAAATCAACTTATTGAACTTACGTTTCCTCGTTTAAATCCTTTTCCGTTTCCGTTGATATTTGTTCCTGATGATTTTCTTTTTTCTTCCGAAGAATAGTTGCTTTAGGTACGCCTTTGAAATTGATTTTCAATCGTTTGAGATTATTTCGATCCAATTTACAATGATAATTCGTTTCAACAGATTCGACTGCTGATTCTTCGAGCATTTTCATGAATTTTACGTTCGTCTCAGCCATTCGATATGTATCCGGAGAGAAAATCACATCATAGACTGTGCACATTTTGGAATTCTCATCGAGATCTTCATGTGGACCAGCGAGACAATGCGGAAGACTCCAATTGGCACCTTGTGAACCGTTGACTTTCGAATACGAGGGCTTTTCTACGTGTTCATTAGTTGCAATATTAATAAAACATTTTTGTTTGCCATTCGACGTTCGTAATACATGACCTGGTTTGGGATGAATAAATGTAACATCAGACCCACGTTGTTCTTCGGCAGCACGAATTTCTTGTTCGTATAATTCTCGATTTTTGGGATCGTTCAATTCTTCAGCGTATTCAATGAATAATTTTCGAAATTCTTCGTTTTTAAATGCGTCAGAAAACCGTTTGAGTTCGTCATTAGTGAGATCTAAGTCTTTTAGTTTGTCTGCGAAAGATTTACTCGTCATATCTGAAATGCAGAATGAGAAGAAAAAAATATATTCGTGTTTCACTTTCTCTCAGAGGTCAGACCGAGAGCAAAATGGAAGCGAAAAAGAAACGAAGAAGAAGAAGAAAAAGAAAAAGAAAAAGTTGAAAATGTCATGGCATCTCCAAAACAAAAATATAAGTAAACAGAAAGTAATAACTTCGTTCGATATCGCCTTCGGATATATACGGCAAACGACTGAATTTTGTCACATGAAAACCTAATGGTTCGAAAAGATTTTTTATCAAACGATTTATCTGTTCTTCAGGTGTACAACCTTGAACAGATAAGTATTCTTGAGGTAAATGATGCTCGTTATACTCAAAATACGGTTTAAATGGTAAAACAAGACTAACAATCAAACGACCTGTTTGAGCTTTTAAATGACTGGCAATTTGTTTTAATAAACTGATCGGTTTTTCACAACGATCAAGAACGTTTAGACATGTGATGACATCGAATTTTCGATCGCCCCAATCATCCGGATCGAGAACTGTATAACCAGATCTCGCTAGACGCCATTGCATCGTCTTTGATAATTCAGTTACATAGATCTCTTCGAATAGACTCGACATTCGTTTGGTAACTGAACCGTCGCCTGCACCAATATCGAGAAGTGATGAAAATGACGATTGATGATCGAGCAATGTTCGAAATTGTTCAGTGGAAAAAACAAACATCTGACCACGGCCAAGTAAACCATTGGCTAGAAAACGATAAATGTGCTGTTATTCGACATTTCGATCGACATAATATTACCAGATGTTCGACTCATGAATAACAACAAAAACGAAAGTATCAATTTGTGAACGATCTGTAATGGAAGATTCTCGGATTTATCTGTACATTGTCGAAGAAAAGCTTTTGTCTCTTCGTCTTCATTGAATTGTTGAAAATAGGCTCGATAGTTTTTATCGAGAAGGTTCTCGTTTGTTAAACGATACCATTGTGAACGATCGAGTTTAGCTAAACAACGATCGTTATCGATTTTATGTAGAACAGATCGTGCCCATGTCGAACGAATCGGTAGAGAGGATAATCGGTCACACGATGAACAATATTCATTAGTTATCATCTGAAAATTCAAAAGACAAAAAAGAATTATTAAATTCGATATTTATTTCGTAGATAAATTTGTCATTTTTTCGCTTAAATTCCAAAGCCGCTCGGCAGCTTGTTGATCACGAGAAATTTTTGAAGATAAAACTTCTTTACAATCACTAGAAAAAAAACAAACAATCGAATAAATGAAATGAAACAATGATGATCGAATATCAAACCGAAAGTATTTGCCAGTAACATGTTCGAGATGTCGATCTGTAGCTAAATAAATCGATGTTTGAGCACTTTGTTCAAGATTTTTCGTTAAACACCACCAAAAGGGCATGATTAGAAGAAGAATACTCTTTAGAATCACATGATAAGGACCTAAAATATTTCGAATCACTTCGGTTCGACAAACACCTTGACGAACGAGAGAAAAAATACAAACTAATTCAAGAGAATAAAAAGCCAAAACCAATTTTACCGGGATGAAGACTATTTGCTGTTATATTCGTGTCTCGTAATCGTCTTGCAAGTTCATTGGTAAATAAAATATTCGCTAGTTTACTATGAGAATATGCTTTCATACTCCAAAATGGTTTTTCAAAATGAATATCATCCCATTGAATCGATGAAACAACTGAAAACGATCGTAAATAGATTTCAATCAAATGAATTTCCTATTTCGTGTTTAATTACAGAAGTGATTAATTGATGAAACATTAACAATTCGTGCTGATGGTGATTTTTTCATTAAATCTACGAGAAGATTTGTGAAGAGAAAATGACCGAGATGATTGACAGCAAAATGAATTTCATAACCATCTTCAGATTTTCCTTTAGCCATCATAACTCCTAAAATCGAGTTCAATCAATCGGTAACCATTAAATTAGTCAAAACAAACCAGCATTATTTATTAAAACATCAAGTCGATCTAAACGTTTATTTAAACGTGCTGCACAATCTCGAACGGATTGTAATGACGCGAGATCAAGCATTTCCAGTTCAACTTGATTGTTTCCCGTTAGTTGTTTGACATCTTTCAATGCTTGTTCGCCTCGTTTTTGATCTCGACACGCTAGAATTACTCGAGCACCTACAATTAAATCCGTTCGATCAGATTTCCTTTCGAGTTCTTCAAACCTCGTCTCGCTAATTCAATCGCTGTATATTTGCCAATACCCGTGTTACTTCCGGTAATAATCACAGTTTTCCCATCCATTCGATCTGACGACGGACAATTCGTGCCCGACCAATAATAAATATTCGAAATATATAAAATCACTAGAAAAGAAAAAGAAAATAGATCTCGAGAATCCATTCAACAATCGCGAACTAACATTAGCAGCATCACGTACACAGAATTATACAAACGGTAATCAACCACCATAGCCACGTCATGACTAGATCGATAGAAAAAAAAATCTAGAATAGAAAATAAAAACAAAACGATTCATTCTTGAGTTGACGTCCATCGATTGATTTCAAGTGTTTGAATATCGATTTGTCGAAGAGAATCTTCGAGATTATTCGGTAGATCGACTGGTAATTGAACACGAACTACAAGGACAGTTTTACCAGCATTTAAACAAGCTCGATTAAGACCCGATACAAACGACCATGTGCAACTATTTCTACTCCAGAAATTCTCAATGGATACGCAATAATCGGCATGATTATAAGTTGGACCAAATTTGTAGAGCACTGAAAAAAGATGAATTCTAATTTTGATCAAAGTAAATCTATTTAATTACTATAATCACAGCCGAACTTTAATCCTGACTTGACAATCCAACCTGCACTTCGAAAATAATAATAAACCGCGTATTTAATAAAGAAATTTTTATCTTGATTAAGAAATCGTTGACATAATTGTTCGAGAGATAATGAATTGAGTTGTTCATCTTTGACATTCAAACATCCGAGTGTATGTTGAAGAAAAATTGTCTTTACAGAAACAAAAACTAGATAATTATTTCGAAAAAGAAATCGTTGAACTCTAACTTCTTCAGGTAATAAATAGAATTGTTCACGAACGATTGATTTTGTTGGAAGAATTTCTACATTCGTTCGTGGAAGTACTCGATTAAGTTCTTGTCGTGCTTCGTCTAATGACGTACAGAACAATTTCCGTTTGAATTCATCGAGAAAAAGTCTTTCAAAATCGGAATTTGTATCGATTTCATTGTGAACATATTCAATCGAACGTAATCGATAAGGTTTTTCGTAGACTAATTTATTGTTTGGAATGATTTCTAATGGTATCGTTGGTGATGTATGAGTAGTTGTTCGAGCAAATTCACATTTGCCAAAACTTCCCTAAAGAAATTTCTCATCAACAAAACAAAAAAGTCGAAAACACACACTCACATATCGAAAAAGTGTCTCGGCTTGTTCAACATCGGGAATAGTAATCAAATCATCAACAATTTGCGCATTAAAACAACGCCAATGTTCAACATTTTCTTCTGTCTATTCGAATAAATATCATGAAAATCCGATAGGATTTGATTTACTTTATCAATATCATGAATAAACAATGGGAAAAGTTTCAAATATTTAACTCGATTCGAACGAATTTTACTGAAGTCGTTGCTTTTCTTCATTGTGCTAAAAAAACATAATCTCGTTTACATTTTGCATGTGTTCTTCCGTCATAGAGGAAGTCATCTTGTATCTCATTGGTAGTCGTCTACAACCAATATCTCGAGAGGAAAAGATTCGTTCGTTTGAACAAAAAGTTGATTGATTGACTACGAAGCAAAGCAACGTGCTATGCTACCATTTTGTCTGTGTTGAAACAAAACAAATGAATTGCATTTCTATCATTCATTTATCAACGAACATATTTGCCAAGAAACTATTAGGTTCTAGACCTTCGATATTAATTGTTCTAAATTAAGTTTATCTACATATTGTCGGCATCTGTTGTATCAGATTGAAAGAAATATGTGATGTTTTCTCTATAATTAAATCGAATTGAAAATTAAAGTCTGAGTTCTTGTCTTTTTGAGTTGGTTGAATCAATGTACTTTTCGTGGTTCAACGTAATCATGGCTATTTAATATGAAAATTAGTCTCGTTTCACTTTGATAGGTATTTCTCTAAAGAATTAATCAAAAGAAATATAAATAAAAAGTGAACCTATTTGAGAAGAATTTAAGCACGGGCTTTTTGTTTGTTTGTTGTTATTGACATGACTTTTGAGTACGTGAAAAGAAAAACAAATGAAACCTTTCAGTTAGATCTAATTTCTCAATAGCTTTTCGTTATGAAATAATAATTGATTTCTCTTGAGATTAAACTATGAAATTGGCCTATATTAATATCAGTTTTCTTAGAATTTTCGCCGGTAAATATAAAAAGAACCTCTGTCTCAGTGTCACACGGGTACTTGAGATACGTACGTACGTGCTTTCTATTCGTAATTCGTAAGTATGTCGAAAAAAAATCAGTCAACTTGCAGTTAGTTTATGTACAAGCAAAGATCAAATCTAATACTTGTCAGTAATGAGAGAATAAACATCAACGTCTACTTATCTTCCTATGTAAATAAATAAAGAAAAAGAATACGAGAATCCAATAAGGAAACAACGTACGGAATCTATCCGTGTTGTTAGATTTGTTTTTTGGTACTGTTATTATCCACGGACTTCTTATTGTCATTGTAATATTTATGTTGTCGAAGTTCTTTCGCATACAAAATTCTGTTCGTCAGACACCGATGACAACTTGGAATCGTTCTGCTATCGTACATATTTATTTCTTCGTTTTCTTCGTTTTCTTTTTTCTCATTTGGAGACGATTATTATTATTATTCTCCTTCTTCTTCGTCTTCTTACTCCTCGTTCTTTCTCTTCTTCTGTTTTTTGCTTGATCTACAAACAGATAATTAAGAAAAGGAACCATAAGTTTGATTCTAACAACCAAAATAAGAATCAATGCGCTATTCACTTACCATGAATTAGTTACACTCAATTGTAGATTTTCTTTCTTATTATTACAATTTGACTATACGTACAATGGCATTAAGTGGCAATAGCAATCTTCTATGTAAGCTACTTTCATTGTTTTTGTTTTCCTATCAAAATCGATTTTGTTTAATCAGTGGGCTCGTCACATTATCATCCTCAACAACGTCAACGACAGAATAGTTCCATACCTGAAGCACCTGATCTTCGTCAAATCAACCATCTTACAGCATCATCTCAATCGCTACATGCTATCCTATCATTAACAACACCATCGAATACTATATCCTATCCGCAATTAGAATCTTATCTTGTTAAAGCCCCTTCGACATCCGATGTACCTACGGCTATTTATCGAACGCCAACAACATATACAAGTTTATGTCAATTGAATAGTATCAGTACGTATGGTAATGGAGCAAATGCAGGAATTGATAATAAAAATGAGTCAACTAGTAAATCACTCGATGAACATACGGATACGACAACAGTTCCATTTGAATTGAGATTAAATGATAAACATTTGCCGACTGAAGTTCGTGTTCGTTGTATATTCTTACGTGTCGGAGAAATCGATACGCTCAATGAACGATATACAAGCGAAATCTTTTTCGAAGCATCATGGTTTATCAAAGAGCCTAAACATGGCACCAAATATGATCCCCTAGCTGGCCATTTCAATCCTCAATTAGCCGTTTTGAATAATATGGGTGATTCATTACGACACGATGTAAATCTTGATTGTTTGTCTATTAGTGTCTGTCCTACTTTTAGCGTTCTTTCTTTCTTCCTCTAGAAATGGTTTTCTGTTAGTAAACCAACTGACGATGGCATAGTCGAAATAACTGAATATCATAAGTTCAAAGGTATCTTTTGGGAACGTATGGAATTAAATCATTTTCCATATGATGTTCAAGAATTATCGATTTCATTAACGACACCATTGACAGTCAATGATTTCTATTTCATTGAAAATACACAGAAACCATCGGGCGTCAATCGAACTGTATTCAGTGATCAACAATCGTGGCATTTATATGAACATGTCGAATTTCAATTCGAACAACATCGTGAAGAATATTCATTGAATTACGATCAAATACATCCTGTTCTTGTTTGTACATGTCATGTGGGCAGAAAATGTGGATATTATATTTGGTAGGGAAAGTGACGAAGCTATTCTTTTGTCTGTTTTCAATTTTCTTGTTCTTGATTAATTAGGAATGCTTATTTTTTAATCTTTCTTATCACGTCAGCCGCTTTAAGTACATTTGCTATTCCACCTTCGAACGCACACGGTCGATTACAAATAACATGTACACTTCTATTAACATCTGTGACATTTCGTTGGGTAGTTAATAAATCACTTCCGTACGTTGATTAGTATCTCGTCAATATCACGCATAGATCTTTTTTTTTTTTATATATTTCTAGGACAATATCTTATTTAACGGCATTAGATAGTAAGAACTAATCTATCTTTGCCTTCTTATTATTGTTGCTGTCAACCAATCATTTCGTTTTTAATTTTAGTTTATGCGATAGCTTCGATAGTTGCTCTGTGCATAATCAATGTATTTCATGGTATTGTGAGTTATATTTATTACAATCAAATCTATTTAGCAGCTTATTTAACGCCGGTAACAACTCAGGCTTTACATTTGTCACTCTATCCTGAATATACACTTTGCCGTTTGGATCGTTATGGTTTCTATATTCTATCGTTTATATTTTGTCTCTATCAAATTCTAATACTTCTTTGGACATTTTGGAGACCGTATAAACGACGTCGTGCTATGGCACGTAAAGATGAACTTATACGAGCAGAATTTCGACAGAAACTTGGCACAAGTGAATATTCAACAGGCAAATAAAATCAATGTATGTATATATACACACACAAACAAACATATACAATTTCCGACAATCGATAGAAGTCTATCAAGCTCTCAAGCAAATTTTTTTCTCTTTCTTTTCTATTAAAAAATAAAATTTCGATCGGCAAAAAAATGCTTTATTCTTTTATTTTTTTCTCCATATATATCACATAAGTGAAAAAAAACAACAAAACACTCATTATGATAGACATGCACGCACATAGAAAGGAACTCGTTCGATGATGAGAGTGAGAGGGTAAACGAAACAACATCTCTGCTTTTTTTTTGCTTTTATAATACAATTCGTTGACAAATGTAGACAAAAGAAAAATGTTCTTTTTGTTTTCGGTAAATTATTGTTCAGTCTTGTTCGATGCGTAGATTCTATTTTAAAATATATTCAACATGCATATTGAGATAAACCATCCTGAGAAAAGAAAATTTTCAAGTAAAAAAACAAACAAAAGTCAATTTACCAGTAGATGATATTGAAAACAATGAAGGCAACAGGAAAAAGAACTGCCGAAACCAGGTCGACCTGCGTAACAAGAACATACGAATTAATTAAGATTTATTTCTTTAATAAATCACTCACAAACTGTGCGCTGTCACGAACAGGCTTAGCTGCTTTCAAGATTGGTGCTGGTTGTGACAAAATGACTTGTGGTGTTTGAGAAGGTGCAGTCGTATTTGACATAGATGCATATTGAACATGTGAACTAGTTGTATTCGGATTTATATTTCTCTCTGAAATGCTCGTTTTGTGAACAAGTGTTTCCATATGTTCACCACTACTCTGATGTGCATCATCTTTTTTATAGAAATGTACTTGAGCAAGACGATTACCAATAACCTTGAAATGAACAATATGCAAAATAAGAAGACGAAGAAGGAAGAAGAGTTTTTTTTGATTGTTATTGAAAAAATGGAACAAAACAAATAGCAATCTAAATTCTAAGTTACAATTGTATGTGTATATGTGCGAATATATATATATATGTATGACTAAATATGTGATTTTTGATGAAAAATAGAAGAAGAAGATGATGTGCGAATAGGAAAGTAATTGCTAGTGACTAAGAAAAAGAAGATTTTAATTTACTCTCTCGGCAGCAAAAGATGAACCATTCTGTAGTTTTTGTATTAAGGTTACTTTGGTTTGGCTGTTCGAGTTCTTTTTCTATAATATAGTTTGGATATGTTTTGTTTTTCTCAAGAATAATAGCGCAATAACGAGAGACAAAACGAAGTGATATGAGTAATTTCATGTATGTCTATCATTTAGTTTGTTTTACTTACTTCTTTGGAAAATCGAACTTGTTGTTTTAATTCTCCTTTTCGAGCAATAACATTAACAAGTGCATATTCAAGTAAACCAGCAAAAACAAAAACAAGACAAGCCGACATCCAAACATCGATGGCTTTGATATATGATACACGAGGCAATTGTGAACGAATACCTAAGAAAATAGAAATTTCAATTATTGTTTAAAAACAATCGCATTCACATGTATACATTGGGTTAGGTCTTTTTTGTTCAAAAGCAGTAAGCTCGGTACATAATCAGAAAAGAACTGATTTTCTGATTATGACCTTTTTTTTTTCTATAAGCAACATCGTAGCAAATGAAGAAAGTTCAAGCAATGTGTTAGCATGGTTTGAAGAGAAAAAAAACATCAGTGAATAATAATTATGATGATGTTTTGGTTTGGTTTTTATACCTGAGCTTTGTGTAGTGACAGTTAGAACTGTTAAAAGTCCGACTGAAATTCTAGCTGGAACCTGAATGTATACAGGTCAAGAGAGAGAAAGAATATATCGATCATGTTTTTTTACCGATTTATGATCGATCCAAAATGAAACGAAAGAAAGAATCACAATGAGCATTGATGGAATATAAACTTGAACTAGTATAGAATATGTCATTCTCAGATTATTTATCACAAGAGAAGTAAACTAAACTCACCAAGATAATAACCAAATAAACGTTTTAAATGAAGAACAACAAGAAGGCATGTAAAACTGCCTAGAAAATTCGAATTCGTTTCATTTACAACAATTAAACAATGACGAAACAAAAAACTTTCTTCATTTGCATACTTTGCTGCTAACTCAAAACTAAAGGAAATCGACTGAGAGAGAAAAATATATATATATGTATATTGATATTCAATACTACAAGGTCAATCTAATTTGATAAAGTATAATACATGAAATATGCACACACACACACGTACAAAACACACGGAAGTGCAAGCAAATGAAATGCAGCGCGCATGTGTAGAGAAAAAAAGACAGAAGAAGATAAGATTGTTATTTGAATAGATGTCAAAATACCTTCGGCCTTTGTTGTTACAGTAACAATGCTAAGCAAACTCAATAATGTTCGTGCTGGATGAGATTTATAGTCGATCCAAAATGCGATGAATGATAGGGCAACAATTAATGTTGATGGTAAATAAAGCTGTTGCAAATATAAATTGATGTTGCGTTGAAGTGCGAGATGCACTTCAATACAAGCGTATGTTCCTACGAGCGATTAAGAGGAAACAAAAAACAACTGAGTTGAAGAATATATATGTGCGTAGTTTTGTTTGTTATGCAGCAATAACACAAATGAAGAAAGTTTTTCTCTCTCTCTCTCGTCATAATTATATTCAAATACTTATTCACAAACCTGTAGCAGTTGTTCGATTACAATAACGTGCTTCATGATTACTTAGAACAAAATCGGGCATTTCAAGATCTTCATTAACACGTATAGCACTTGTATTTTGAATATTTTCCCAGAAGAATGCAAGGTCATTCGTATCGAAACCATCTAAAAACATAACGGTCTCGTTTCTTTTTCTTTTTTTTTGTTGAAAAAAATGACACATACAACTGCCGATATTGACTACGCATGTTTGATTATCAAGTGGAAATTTTTGTAATTTCATTTGACAATCGAGTTTAAGTAAAAGTCTAACGGAAACGAAGAAAAATAATTGTTTTGTTTTGTTTTTGTGCAAAGAATTTCTCCGTTTCAAACCTTTGACTGTAAAGAACTTTGCCATCTCGATGTATACGAATCAATCGATTGGGCACAGTAATATCACTTCGTTTGCCTTCTTTGGCATTTCGAAAAAATGAATCCGGTACCCAAATACGATCGATAAGAGAATAATGAAGAGTTATTTGTGGCGATTTTGTTGCCCATTCTGTGCCTGAATAATTCAACCGTGGATCGAACCATGATTGACGAAAGATAAGATCGGTATTATAATCCTAAAGAATTCTCGTTAATAAGTTTTTTAACCAATGAAAAACCGATCTTTTCATTTACCATGTTAACTTCATTGATAGCCGAGATTGTATTTATATGAATCGTCATTGTGACATTACATGCTTCTATAGAAAAACAAAATAAAAATAAATATTAGAAAAGAAAAAACGACTAGAAAACATCAACGAACTATGTTGATCGAAGAATGGCCGAATACGTCTATCATATCGACTTGAATTGATTAAAGTATCGAGAAATTCTTCGACTGTATTGATTGTTGAATCACTTCGAAAGAAATTTCCGCTAGAAATAAGTTTTAAAAATATCAAACATCGATAGACGTTCATTAACGATAATCGCATCGTTCGTTTATTTTCTTTTCTGCTTTCTGATTGATTAATCTGTCTACTACATGCGAAAATAAGTGCCAAATAGATAGCTGCTAACTGCTAAGAAAAGCTTCATCATCACATCGAATATATCACTAATGACATTTGTAAATATCGGTTCTGAACATGCATCGATAAAATTTAATATAATATTAAAGGTGCTTGATTAACTCGAGTGATACACGCAGAAGAGAAGACTTGAAATGAATAGGAAAAATAAGTGATGAAATGAAAAAAAAAAGAAATAGAGGAGATAGACGACAGAGCGAGAGAGAAAAGAGGAGAAAAAAAACGATGATTTGCATTGTCGTAGAACGGAAACATTGAGGCCAATGGATCTGCCTCGATCATTTTTCTTTTTAATGAAATATTAATAAAAAGAAAAGTAATTAAACGAGAAAAAATCAGTGCTTGAGTTCGACATGTCGAAAAAACAAAAGAAATAACGATATATTCGATTATTTTCGAGTTTTCATCTATTCAAGAGCAATCAATCTTATTGGTTTGGAAAATCTATTACTATTGAATATCATCTGATGCCATAATAATTAAATATCATAATATGAGAAAGAAAACGTAACTAATTCAACAAACGTCTGTCTGTCGTGTTACGTGTTTAAGTCAAAACAATGCTTTAGCGAATAACATATTTCCGTTGTTTTAATCAAGTCAATCAACAGGATGTTGATAACGTGCTTAGTTAGTTAGTCGCTACTTGTTCATTGTATACTTTGATTGCACGAGAACGATTTCTTATTCTATATATATATATCTTGACGAAGAAAATCACTGCGATTCAATAGTTCAATTGCGCTTCGCTTGTTAATATTTAATTAACATTCTATCTAATCGAGCAAACGAAAAAATATTACTATCATCATCATCATCTGTAACTAATATCCATTATGAAGTCAGAGTGAAAGCCTAAGGCAAGGTATGTTTTTTAGTCGATGTATCATCATGCCGATCAAGGACAAACTTCGATTGGAAACTAGAAAACGTTTTGATGAAAGTGATTTATTCATTAGTTTGCTTTTAAAAAACTAGACACACACGCATTCCAAATCCATTAGAAGATTGTTGTAGAAGGGAAAACTGTGAACTAACCTTTCAGCATAGTCCTCGTTGTTCTTATTCATCCATTGTTCTTGACAATGTCCGAATAGAAATAGATTAGAAATGAAAACGATTATAATTGTATTTCGAAACATTGTTGAACATTTCCAACTGTGAAATATGTTTGCTTCTATTTGATTTTATTCCGATAGCCGATAAGTAATCATTTACGGTTGTTGCTACTGCTGCTGATGTTGTCGTTGTTCGATTTAGATTTTTTTCTTTTGAGCTGTTCTTTCTTTTCTTCGTTTTTTTTCTCTTAGCTAGCTCACAATCTCATTTTTTTTTCTTCTTCTCTTCTCATTTTTATTACCGTAGACATTTTTCCCTACAGTGTAGAGTAGCTTATAATATCACATCCTTAATAAGAAAAAAAAGAGGGGAAACAAGACTTTAGATATGCGTGCTGATCACAATCTTGCCTTTGTTCATCTTATTAAGATTATATAGTTTTTCCCTTTCTCTCTCTCTCTTTTTCTTTTCTTCCAAAAAAAGAAGGCAATTGTTTTCAATGTCATGCTCAAAATCAATTTACATCAATACTAAACACAATTCTAAATTAACAAGCAAGCAGCTCTTGTAAACGATTGCTGCATTCTTTTCTTCAAAATGAAGAACATTGAGATAGGCAGAGCAATCTTGTAGCTATTTAAAAGAAAAAAAAGAAGAAAGAAAGACTTCGAGCTGAATGCTTGCACTTTATCATAAATGGAAGAATGACGATGTCGATGAAAGAAGACGTGCATGAATATAATAATCATTCAGAAAGATTGAGAGACTCATAAACACCATCTTTCTATATATGATGTTGGCTGTTTTCTTTTTTTTGTTAGTCCCGCAAGGCAAATCTATTTTATCCATCTAAGCTTTTATGATGATTGAAAATACTAGGTGGTCGTTTTCTTTTCCACCTGAATAGTCAAAAGAAAAAGTAGAACCAATAAATCAATCAATTTCAACCAACTACAAATCCCTGATGACATATAATGTTTTCTTTTTCTTTTTCTAACTGCATTTCTTTGAACGGATGTCTATAAGCTCGTTGTTTGCAACGATTGCTTTGATTTGCATAAGAATATGTGCAAATAACATCTTGAATTCAATAAATTGATTCGTTTGCTATGAGAAAAGGAACGGAATTGATGGGATCTTTCCGTTAGTTGGAGAAAAAATGCTAATATGCTGATGTCAGATCTTCGGTCTCGAAAAGAGAAAACAGCATGAAGAATTAATGCAATCTAATAACGCTTTTATGAACATATTAAACACAATTAGAGTGAAACATCAACCAACTGTAAGTATTTTTTAATGTTCAAAGGAAATACGATAGTATCTCAAAACTCCCAATTGCATGTATGTTAAATAGATCAAACTGAGTTTTTATTCATTTTTTTTTCATTGTATTTTATTTAATTGCTGCTTTGTATAATAAGGAAGGATGCGTTGTTGCGATAATATTTCATGTTCGAATATCCTTTTACTTTTTTTTCTTCTTCTTTTTTTTTATTAATGACTAGATCGGAAGAAAAAAGAAAAACTAGTAGGTCCTATGTCTAACAGGATTAGATATCCCGAGAAGTCACTAATAATAGGAGGTGTTTTTTCCACTGTCTCTCTTTCTCTCTTTGTCTTTTTTCTCATTTCTAGTCATCAATTGAAAACATATTTGAGATTGTCTTTCGTTTAATTAGTTCGTATACATGAATCTTAGTACGGATTTAAGTATTAATAATAATGAATCGATGTAGTCAAGCAAATAAATAAAAGAAGAAGAATACTAATAATAAGTAGAAACATTCTTTGACATTATTGTTTCTCTTTCTGTTTTCTCGAAATACGTTGTTTATAATAAAAAAAAAGAAGAAGAAAAGGTTTTTCTCAGAAGGGATCGAGGTGGAAAAGAAAAATTATTGGTTTAACCTTATAAAAAAAAGCGTACAGATTTAATTAGTAAACAGACTTACCGATCCGATACTTGAGGACGTATAGGTTCAGTCATTTTTCTCCATAGTTGATGATTGGGATGACCATCTTCTAAGTCATTGATATCTAATACTGATGTTGGAGATACTATTGAATTGAATTGATTATCAAAACAGATCAATATTGTTAAGAATATTTGCTTGAGATGCATGACGCATCACCACGTGAATTTCGACTGACAAACGCGTCAGTCTACGATGAAATCATAGATGGAATATTTTACCCATTCGATATTCGTATTTCAACAACGGATATTTGACTAGATTTATTGAGAAACTAAATGTAGATAGGAAAAAGCTGGAAAATCCGAGAGAAAGACAGACAGACAGAGAGAGAGAGAGAGAGAAAGAGAGAAGAAGAACAGACGAGCCGCAACGATGTATCACGCACTATGCTATAGATTTGTTATTTTTTATTTTCATTTTTTTTGTTCCTTTCTACATTTTCTCTCTTTTCTCACAATTTTTTTCTCTCACTTGTGCGCGTTCGCTCTCTCGCTCGCTCGTTCATTCATTCTTGTTTTTTTTCTCACTTCATGTGTCGCGATTCATAAAGCAAAAAAGAAATAATCTGGCTACTATTCTCCTACAATCAACAATGTTAATGATAGTAGGCGGTGGAGGATCCACAGTCTACTACTAATAACGACTAAACTATTAATTATTGAGAAAGAAGAAACTATGGGTTGGATTTGTCTGCATAATTAAAATAAGAAAAACTCATAAGAGATTGAAAATGTGTTCGTTCAAAGGGTCTCACATAAATTTTTCTATACACAAGGGAAATATGTTTACTTGAAATACTCAAGAATCGTTCCTGAAAAAAAAAGAAATTCTTTGATTTCAAATATTTGAATGAGGAAAAAAACACTTTCTATGTTTATTTAATCGATATCGACGTATGAAATTAAATCAACCAGAATGACAAATATTGTAGATGACAAGATCGAGATGCTTGAGATTTAGAATTGAGTGTAAAAAAAAAGTTTTTTTTTCTTTTCGAGGATAAAACGTCAATGATTTGTTCCGTTTCTTTCCATTTTGCGTTCGAACGGAAATCAATAATCGTCGTTTACACAGATTGTCTCAATCAATATTAGTTCAATAACAGTGATGGAAGGACAATTCTTGATTGTAAGTATTCAAGCGAAGTTTTTCTTCTTGTTCAATCTTCTTCGATTGAGAAGTCATACTTATATTCAAACCATCTTTGAATCGATCATTACTTACGCACAAATGAATCGAATTTATTAGCCGATAAAAAAGAAGAAGAAGAAACACAAATAATAACAAAAAAAGAAGTCAAATGAATCGAATTTTTCTGTTATGTATCACAGTTCTTGTTTTGTTTAGTCCGTTTGTTCCTCCGATTGAAGTTCAGTTGAAGTATGAGGTTGAGCTGGCTGTTTCTTTATTTGCATACGATACGTATACGTATCTTCAGTTGATTCAATTCGACCGGAATTTAAATCAAATGATCGGCCTTTGACAGCCAATGGTGACGCCGATGGAGCTGGACTCCACCATGATAAAATATCTAAAACAATTAGATTTAAAAAACAAACGAAAAGAAATCGAATTTATTATCTACTTGAAACAACTGGCAATTGTCGTAGAAGTCCATCTTGTGCGAGAAGATTTAGATTTTCATTGTATAAATCTTGTTGAGCTCGTTCAATACCATTTTTGATCTTACCAGCCATGTCTTCAACATATTTCAATGATAATTCAGTTTCATTTCCAGTCACGGATATTTTCTGTAATAAAATATCTAAATCTTCAGGTTTTCTTATCATTCCCAAGCGCAAATAAAACATCGAATCTTCTTCATCTGTTCCACCGCCAAGCGAAAATGCCGAGTCATTTGTTTGTAGATTTCGAGCTAATTCAGCTTGAATAGCATTGATTTCATATGCTGATGTTTCATTGAGTTCAGCTGAACTAATCGTACTTGGAATATATCGAACCGCACCGATACCTGCCCAATTAGATACAGAAATTGAAACTAAATTTTCATGTTTGGCAACAATCGCATCAAGATTTAATCGCGCTGTTAATGTTGCAACCATAATATCGCAATACCGTTGAAGATCATCACAGAAGATGTCTATATCGGATTGTTCGACAACATCGAGCAGATGTTCTAATGGCGCAAAACGTATTGCATGAACAGCAAGTGAATGTTGATTATTCGGTTGAAAATTCAAACTTTTCAGTAATTCTAAATTCATTTTTGGATATTGTTGAGAGAATTTATCGAATAACCAGAGATTGAGAAGATCGATGTAGCTGTAAAATTCTTTCGTTGTTACTTGATCCGAATAGAAACGAAAGATAACAACGGATTTTGGCAATAATTCATTAAGATTCTCATTCGAACATATTCGTTGATATGTATTGAATTCTTCGTTTTGATCTTGATTAACAATTGACACTGTTGGTATTTGTTTTAAACGTTGAATGAAAATTTTGGTTAGATCAAATGAATGTTTCATATGTTCGATAATAGTTTCAGTTTTACAACGTTGTGTCAATGACCAAAGACTAAGAAAATGAATCGATGAACTTTGAAGAATATATTCGTGTAACGAATTCGTTTCATTGATCGTTTGAGAACGAAAATAGAATGTTAGATGAGGAAGATTTTGTATGCCGAAAAGTTTGATCGTATCAATAGTTAAACTATCACAACTAACTTTAAGATTTGTTCTTTCAGCAGAAAGCAAAGCTAATGAACCGAGAAGATCGCCAATAACGTGAAGCCAAATTTGTTTGTCTTCACATAATTTTTTAATTTTCGTCAATTGGTCACAACGGCCTAATAAATTCGAACCTGCATTGGCTATAACCATTAACGGATAGACTTGACCTTCGTTTGAATCTCGTTGAATCAATTCTTCTAATTGTTTAAGATCAATCATATCCTCATAGACAGAATCCGTTGGCACATGTTCGAATTTAATGTTCGAGATTGTTGAGAACAATTCAAGTTTAATATTCGGATCGAAATCTGTTGGAATATAGATAATACCTTTTTTATATTGGCCATTTTTTAATACATAACGAATGACACGTTGTAATGATTTAATAAGTGATGATGAATAGAGAATGGCATCGAATTGAAAATGAAAAAGACTTTCAAACCATTGAACAAGTTCACTTTGATATTTCGACAACGCTGATGTTTTTATATGAGGTTGGAGTGTATCGAAAAAGGCGGCTAACTAAAAAATAAACAACACGGATTTCATATGTTTTCTCTTGTTGTTATACAAATATTTACCATTGGTGCATCGCCAACGCATTCGAGATATTTTTTCCAACCTGTTTGAACACATTGATGAGCTTCTTCATCATCGTTTAAAAACGAAAAACAATGAGACATGACTTCGTTTTTTAAACGATCATTTAATTGAAGAATTTCATCTTCATTTGTTGTATTCGATTCGAGCGGATTTTCTTCAGTTGACATGTTCGCTTGCTTTCTTTTGTTCGAAAAAAAAATGAAAAGAAAAATCTAAAAGACAAAATCAGGCACGATTCTCAACCAATGAAAAGAGCAAACTCAATGTTAAGTTTAAGAGACGTATTACTTTATACACGCATAGGTGTATGTTCGTTCTTTTCGTTATGATAGGTAAAAAAATGAAACAGAAAAAGGAGTGAGGACGTGGCAAGACATTATAGATGACAGAACACGTGCTGTTCTAGTGACAATCTTTACTTTATTAAAATTATGGCTATGACGAAGAAACGAAGGACTCGTCTGAAACATGACGTAGATTGTCGACGGTATATCGACCGTTTTTTGCTATTTTTAATTGTAATTGATGATAATCACGAAGTGTTTCACGGTGACCAATACTAATCAAGGTCACGTTCTGTTCAAGTAAATATTTATACATCCTCTGTTCAGTTTCAATGTCAACTGATGAAGTCATTTCATCGAGAAAAACAAGTTGAACATTGGGTTGATTCGATGAAAGACGAAGAATAAGTCGAAGAAAAGATAAACGTTGAAGTTCACCGGGTGACAAAAGATCTTGCCAAGCATATTTTGGACAAACGAATACATTCGATTCGACATACTCAAAAATGTGAGACAGATTCCAATCATTGAGCAATTGTTCGATTTCTGATTGTCGATGAACTGTTGGTAATTGTTGAGTATTAGGATAAGAGAATTCATCGTGAAGTGATTGATTTGTGAAATAAGGTCGTTGAGGAAGTAGAAATGAATGTTCGATGTTATATGAAAATGATCCATGAATATTAATTGGCCAGATGTAATGAAGAATACGAAAGAGAGATGTTTTTCCAACACCACTTTCACCTGTGATTAAAAGATGTTGATTTTTGTTCAAAGTTAAATTTAAATTATTCATGAGAATATGCTTTTTATTTATCGGTGTTGAATACGTTAGATTACTAATCACTAATACTTCATCATCTTGCATCGGTTTATTCAATCTGTTTTCCGACCATGTTGTATCGATACTTTTTGAATATTCAACTAATGTTTGAACACGATGTGTATTCGCAGCAATTATAGTTATTTCATCGGACAGATCGTTCAGTTGACTGAAGCAATAGATGAGATACATTGTCATGAATGATGTTTGACTGATGACTACAATAATATCATCGGATGATGTATTATCATATAAATGAAAGACAAATATAGCTAATGCTAATAACAAGTAACTCAGGATGCTTCCGATATAATCGAACAGATTCGTGGATAGATCGAGGAAAAATTCTTGAATCGTTCGACGATAGAGTAATGGAGTAAGAGCTTTAAGAAAATATTCATCGAATCGTTGACGTTCGAAAGTCCCGCCATTGTAGAATGCAATTGGTTCATTGTGTGTTCGAATTTGTGTGTGAAGAAAACGAAATGTACCTTCACATGCATCCTGTCGAAAGATTGTTCGCGATACAGTTGAAATAACAATCTTATTTAATATTGTCCATAGAATAAAATAAATATAAATGGCTAATGGTCCATAATAACCAGTTACATCCCATGTTCTATACGTGTAATAAATAATTGTAAATGGAGATATGACCACCAGTGGAATGATGTCCGATAATTTTCGACATAATAAATCAGCATCTTGAACTATACGTTGATCAGGATTGTCAATACCCGATTTTTTCGATCGATGGTTATTCGGTGTCATGACAGTCTCGTCATCGTTAATACTACCACTAAAAAATAGTTTGGAAATTATACAAACAAATTCATTGTTCTTCTTCTCCTCACGTTGGTATTGGAAGATGAACTTCTTCTCGATTTTTTAAATTCTGTTGTGTTGTATTTGTTAGATGATAATAACGTAGTTTAGTGAAATATAACGAATGTAAATAGAGAACAAGTCTTGTTCGCCATTTAACATAGAGTATTGACGATAGAAGAGTCGAAAGTGATTTAAGAAATGCATTGATAGCTACTAGACCAAATGACCGAAAAAGTAACCAATGAAACGCGGAAAAATCTCGTTGATCAGCTGGTTGTGTTAATGCTTTGTAGAAAGCTGATGGAAGAAGACCAACAAAATAGATGACAAATTGTAGAGCAACACCAGTTAAAAGTATTAAGAGAACAAGAATAAATGGATGTGAGTAGAATCGTTCTCGATAATCGTTTGTCTGTAAGGCGTTCGATGAAGTAGAAAAGAAAACAGAAAATAGACGAAAGAATCGTTTCAAAAACTCAAGGTTAAAACTATTCGTTCGACCCATTTTAACAAGCTGCAGAAAAAAAATGTACTTTCGACTGACGAATATCTTCAGCTTTATATTAAAAAATCGAGTGTATGCATTCGCTTATCTCTGATGAAGCACATTCATGTATGGTTATGTTGTTTATCTTCATTCTTTTGACTGAGTAGGATGGCAAATTTTTCGTTCTGCTATGGTTTTCAAAATTCTAATTATCCAAAAATATAACAAATTAAACACAGATACCAGGTACACTGTTATCTCATTTCAGTGCAAATAAAGATTTTCGGTAGCTTCTACATCTAAAAAATATATTTATTGCACTAAAAAATCTTCTTGAGCACGGGGTAGTAACATCATAGTGTTAATTCTAAAGGATTATCGCGCAGAGTTTCGATTACGTATCGACCCTGTTTGGATATTTTCAATTCTAATTGATGATAATCGCGAAGTGTTTCACGGTGACCAATACTAATCAAGGTCACGTTCTGTTCAAGTAAATATTTATACATCCTCTGTTCAGTTTCAATGTCAACTGATGAAGTCATTTCATCGAGAAAAACAAGTTGAACATTGGGTTGATTCGATGAAAGACGAAGAATAAGTCGAAGAAAAGATAAACGTTGAAGTTCACCGGGTGACAAAAGATCTTGCCAAGCATATTTTGGACAAACGAATACATTCGATTCGACATACTCAAAAATGTGAGACAGATTCCAATCATTGAGCAATTGTTCGATTTCTGATTGTCGATGAACTGTTGGTAATTGTTGAGTATTAGGATAAGAGAATTCATCGTGAAGTGATTGATTTGTGAAATAAGGTCGTTGAGGAAGTAGAAATGAATGTTCGATGTTATATGAAAATGATCCATGAATATTAATTGGCCAGATGTAATGAAGAATACGAAAGAGAGATGTTTTTCCAACACCACTTTCACCTGTGATTAAAAGATGCTGACCTTTGTATAAAATTAAATTCATATTTTTCATAAGAATATGATTTCTATTTGTTGGCGTTGAATAAGTCAGATTTTGAATGACTAGTACTTCGTCATTTTGCAATTGTCGACTCGAACGTTTTTCTGTCCATTTCGTATTAATTTCTTTCATATATTCGACAAATTCTTGTACTCGATGTGTATTTGCAGCGATCAATGTGATTTTATCGGTCATATCATTGAGTAAATTAAAACGATAGATAAGATACATCGTAACAAATGATGTTTGACTAACAATTCGAACAATATCTTCTGAAGGCACGTCATCATATAAATGAAAGACAAGTATAGCTAATGCTAATAACAAGTAACTTAATATGCTTCCGATATAATCGAATAGATTCGTAGATAAACCGAGAAGAAATTCGAGTACTGTTCGACGGTAGAGTATTGGAAGGAGAGATTTGAGAAAATAGCTGTCAGATCGATGATGTTCGAATGAACCACCATTGTAGAATGCAATCGGTTCGTTATAAGTTCGAATTTGTGTGTGAAGAAAACGAAATGTACCTTCACATGCATCCTGTCGAAAGATTGTTCGTGAAACACCCGAGATGAAAATTTTATTGATACCAGTCCATAAAATAAAATAAAGAAGAATAGCCAACGGTCCATAATAACCAGTCACTTGCCATGTTCGATATGCGTAATAAACAATTGTAAATGGCGATATAATAAGCAATGAAATAATCATGGATAATGTTCGACATAGAGTTTCAACATCTTGAGCTATTCGTTGATCGGGATTATCAATGGTTTGTTTATATATTGGCACCGGTAGAATATGAATTGATGATTCTCGATCAGTATCCGTACTAAAAACAATCGATTTCTTATTGTGATCTTAGTTTTAAAATCGTTATCTTACGTTTGCATAGCTTGATTTTCATAGACTGATATTTGATCATCATGATCTCTTATAGGATTCGAATGTTTTTGTGTTGTATTAGCTAGATGATAGTATCGTTGTTGAGTAAAATAAAATGAATGCAAATACAGAACAAGTCTTGTTCGCCATTTAACATAGAGTAATGTTGATAAAAATACGGAAAATGATTTCAAAAATGCATTGAAACAAACAAGAGTAAATGATCGAACAATGAGCCAATGAAACGCTGAATAATCACGTTGATCAACCGGTTTACTTAATGATGTATAGAATTCCGATGGAAGAAGACCAACAAAATAAATAACAAATTGTAGAGCACTTTCATTGAGAAGAATCAATAAAATCAGAATAATCGGATGTGTATAAATTCGTTCTTGATAATCGTAAACTTTTAATGAAAGCCGAGAAAGTGGAAAGAATACATGAAAAAGTTCAGCAAATCGTTGTAGAAATAAATAATTGAAACTATTTCTCTCACTCATTTCATCTAAAAAAAACTTATTATATGATAATAAAAAAAATTGAGAAGTTTCGTTCTGTTCGGTTAATGTACCGAGATATTCTTTCGTTATTGGCTTATTAAACAAATAAATCCAATCGATTTCTCAGCAGATGTCATCAAATGATGTTGAGACAAACTATCCGTATTGTTTTTCTTTTCTTTCTTTTAAATGATTATATTAGAAATAAAATTCAATGTAGAGAAATAAGAGAGAATAATGTGATGAAAAGAAAAATAAGTAATTAACTCGGATGTCCAGCATTTCTAAATGGTTATAGATACAATTTAAAAAAGAAGAAGAAGAAAAAGAAGAAGAAAATGGGTTTATGGATATCCTAAAGTTCATTTTGTTTCAGAAGAAAAGTTCTGTTTAGACGTATTTCGAATAGGCGCCCGATTGACTTCCATTCGATTGATCAAAACCGCCACGATTACCAGTTTGATTTGTATACGATGCTCGGTATGTTGTTGTATAAGCGCCTGGATAGTTATATGTTGTTGTTCGATATTGTTGGGCCGGTTCAGGTTGACTAAACTGTGGTTGAGGTGCTGGTTGTTCGTATCGGCTGGAATTTGATGGTGGACGTGATTGAACCGATTGAGGACGACGATTTGTTAAATATTTCGAATAGTTCACCGGTAAATCGGTTATTTTATCAACGATACGTACTTCACTAGATAAATAACGAGAAGACAAAATGTTCGAAAAGCAAACAAGAATAGTTGAGATTTTACCCGATGGTACTTGTTGCATTATGTGAATTCGGATCAGCACGAAAGACACCTTCATCGATGATGATTTGCTCGTGATGGGCTTTCGGTTGTTCATATTCGATAATGACGTTTTTCGGTGGTCGAATACTAGAATAGATTCAATGGGATTTTTGAAGAGAAAACAAAAAGCAATGTTTGATTGTTGAACATACAGTTCAGCAGCAGGTGCACGTTCGACAATAACAGGTCGTTCCTTGGTTTCTTGATAGGGTAACCATTTTTCGTAGATAACTTGACGTGGTTTTTGTGGTGGTGCCGGGAGTCGTTCGACAATAACTTGACGAGGTGCAGCCGGTGGTGCTGGTAAAACTTTTTCGATAATTTGCGGTTGTTGTTGCGTTGGTGGTGTTGGTGGACGTTCACCTTTGAAAAGAAGAGGATGTGTGTTAAATTTTTTTTTGTTCTGTTCTTACGAATGATAAGTGGTGGTGGGGTTGGTGGGGTTGGTGGTCGTTGACGAATGACCACTGGTGGTGGTGGAGGTGGAGCTGGCGCTTGACGTTCTTTGATGATGATTGGTGCTGGTTCAGGACCTGGTGGTGGTTCCAAAAATCGAACATTTACTTGCTGTTTGTAATGAATATTTTGTTCGGCTGGTTTAACAACACGTAACGGTTCATTATCATTTTGAACTTGTAAATTATCCAAACGATCAGGTGCAATAACTAAAACAAAAAGTATATTTAGATACGATTGTTTTTTCTTGTTTTACTTTCGTGAGTTCGATATTCGGGATGTTGATATTGGTGACTTGGACCAGCACGTGCAAGAATTTCGTTACCAAAACGTTCATCTTGAATCACATTTCCACTTGCACGTAATGTTGTTGTATCGGGCACATTTCCACTGCTTTGCGGTTGAGTTGCAACATAATTTGATCGTTGTTGCGAACTTCTAACAACGAAAAAACAAAATTTAGATTTGTTTATTCAGCATTGGCCTTGAGCAGTAGAAAAACAAAGTCAAACGTTTTCATACCCTTGTCGAGAATTTAAATTCGTTCGATATTTATCGAGAAAATTATTATAACCATTGTATCCTTGATTTGCAGATGTCGTCATGGTTAAAAATACGGATCTCGAAAAGCTTTGTTTTGCGTTTCAAAAATCTATCTAAAATGGAAAACGATATCGAACGAACTTCCTTTTTTTATAGACTGAATGCAAGAGGTAAGGAGTAGATGCAGTAAGAAAAAAAAGTCATCATTTCAAATATTGTAGGCATTGAAAAAGAAGCCCGTTGCTATTCAACGAAAGCATCGTTTTTCAAGTAACTGAGCATCAACCTCCATCGTTCTGTTTTACGTTTGTCTGTAACTAGGCAATTCTTTTTTCTTCCTTTCATCTCGATAATCAAAAAAAGAAAAGAAAAAAAGAAACCATCGATTTTCTCGTACTAAATTTTCTTTTGCTTTACCATAATAATAATAAAGGTGAAAAGAAAAACTATTAATATAAGAGTAAGAAAGAAATGTTGCGAGGCAACACTATTTAGTTGATAGTAACTAAATACATTGTCACATGAACTTGAACATATTTTTTTTACATGAGAAATAATAATAATAGAAGTCATATATTTGATTTTATTCAATAAAAATGAATATACAATGAGAAAGAGAGAGAGAGAGAGAAATATGTCTGATGAAAGTAAATGTTTAACTAATTAATGTTTATTCCGATGACACTTGCTAAAGCAATTGATAACCCTAAAGCAATGAGAATATGAATAATGAGAAGAATCAATTTAATACGATCTTGTTGTATTTGATTCTGTTTCGTATGTTCATCTTTCGAGTCTGAACTATTACCAAGATCATATGAATCCATATTTGTCGAACTTTTCTTATATCTTTGAAAGTAATAATCAATAACCCAGAAAAGAACAAAAATCACTGGTAACCAGCATGCCCAAGCAACTAATATTGCCCATTGTCGATTTTCTTCGAAAGTAAATTGTGTAAAAAACATTGCTAAAACTAGATGGCACACGAGACGAGCTCAGGTGCGAAATGCGGTGCGAATGCGTTCACGATTATCCAATTAAATTTAATATCTGATTGATAGATAGATGACACGAAGAACGAAAAAATACATAGAAAATAGATGTCAGGGTTGAAAGGGTTAACATCCAAAGAAAAGATCCTGAAAGAACGATTCCGAAGTAGATCAATGAATTAGATCAATAGAAAATTTAGTAAGATGTTTCATCTTTTTATTTCGATGAAAATGAATTTTTATTTGGACAAAAAACAAAAACGCAATACACAAAACAGATAAACATGTATGAAAAAACAAAACAAAAAACGAAAAAAATAATAATTAAATACTTGGTCATTTGTTTGTTGGCTTGGTGGTATATTCGAACAATTTCAAACTAAACAAAGAAAAGTATTAACAATATACAAAATGAAATGAAATATTTTATTCATACACGGTCTCTGTGAAGAGACGCATTTTGTTCATGTCGGGATCGATTTTGTTTTTTTTTTGTTTGTTCGAATTTGATCGATAATAAATCACAATATTGTCAGCAACTAAACCTTTATTATCTAAACAAAAACATTTATTTTGTTTTATTCAAAATAAAGAAAACATTTACTTTTAGATAAATGGTAATAACATTTATCACCTTCTTTTATTTTTGGTGAAAAATTCGATTTCGAAATCGAATTCTTATGAAAAAATATTTGTTGCTGACAATATTGATTTTTATTTCGATTCGAACTAAATAAAAAGAAAAGAGATTATTTGTTTTAGTGTACATGTTTCAAAATTTACGGTTCGATGAATCCGAAATTTCGTTTGTGAATATATTTTCGAATGACACCTTTACATCTGACATGTTCATCAGTTGTTTGTCCAAGTGGAGGAACCGCAGTTGTTTGACCAAGTGGAGCAACGGCAGTTGTTTGACCAAATGGACCAACGGCAGTTATTTGACCAAGTGGACCAACGGCAGTTGTTTGACCAAGTGGACCAACGGCAGTTGTTTGACCAAGTGAATCAAAGGCAGTTGCATGACCAAGTGAACCAACGGCAGTTGAATGATCAAATGAACCAACGGCAGTTGAATGATCAAATGAATCAGCGACAGTTGAATCAAATAGTTCGATATGGTTTGTTGACTAGACAAATGATGCAGATGTTACTCCTTTTTTTTTCTCAAAGGTTTGATCTATCTACTTGGTTTTCCATTGAGTGTCTGTTGATAATGATGAGAAGATATTGATAAAGAATGAATTCGTACGTATATCTGAAAGAGTTTGAATCAAAAGAAAAAAAGGAATTGTTTTCTTGAATGAATTTTATTTTTCAAATCAAATAAAAAACAGAAATGTTTAATAATAAAGTTCATCGATGTTTCGAATAATTAAGATGAGAAACATCAGACTTCGAACAATAACTAGATGAACTACAAAATTAAAAAAAAGAACATGTCAAAAGAAATTTTAGTTCAGAATACGAATTACTTTTTCAACAAATCGAATTAGACGATTTTATGAACATCAATTAATTGTCGATTGATTTGATTGTATGTAAACATGAGTCGACCATTCGATATTAAACCGATGATTAATTCAGTATCAGTTGCATCGGTAGTAATACCGAGCGTATTCATTAATTTTCGAAGAATTTGATCATGAACATAGAGAATGATTTTTTCACCTTCTAATCAAATGAACATTCGGTCAGACATGTTATTGGATGAAAATGAATCATTCTTACCATGATTCAAAACGATCGAGGTCGTTTTTTTTTCATTGAGATTTTGTTTGAGAGAATACTTCTTACATTTGTCACAATATAACAACATCGACGTTGTTGAATGTTCTTTTAATTGACCTGAACAGAGATTACAACCGGACGTATGTTGAATTTCTGCTACATCAGTAATTGATGCTTCGATAGTTTTCATTTCGGTTAGATCGATGTTCATCGTTTCATTCAAATTATTAAGGTTTGGATTTATCGACTAAACAAATAAGGAATAACTTTTTTATTTTATGTAAAAGTAAATGGTTAACGTACAATGTTTAGCAAGATTATATTCGTATCGATCGTTGTCGATAGAATCAATGAATCGTTGATAACTTTCTTTCGAATTTTCGAAATTTCATAGACCTTGTTGATTTGTAATGTGTCCGGTTTAAGATCATTCAATAATAAATAAGCCGTTGATGTTTCATCGACAATAACAATGAACGATGAGGTACGTTGAGAACCATTAAGATTATGTTGTGTTGGTGGATTGATTTGCATAATAAAACATCGAATGGACACCAATTCATTTGACGATAAGGCCTGTTCGATCGAAACAATTGGATTTGGTTGTATGTCAATTGGTGGATTTAAATTGACTTCTTGAAAACGACAAAATAATTGCATTCTGAATGTCGATGAATCTGAACAGAAAATTAACATTTATTTAGTAAAAAATGAATGTTCATCTTCGAATATGAATGAAAAAATCAGTTTATTTACTATCGGTTTGTTCCAAACTGCCGAACAATTTAATTCCTTTTCTTTCATTGAATGCTTTCGACAAAGCTTGACCTAATGGTGTCGACATGATACCCGGCTTTGAACTGAACACCCAACCATCGATCGTTTCATTTTCGGTTGTTAATAAAGTAAATTTAACGAAATATTTTTTCTTTTTATTTTCATTCGATACATTTGTAATAAAGCCACTGATCGAATCATTGTTTCGTTGATTACTATTACTGGCCATTTAAGATTATTGAAAACGATCTAAACAAACTGATACGTGAAAAAAAAAGAAATTATCCAATGTTATTTTGACAAAAATCTAATTTTTCGTTCGTAAGACATTTAAACTATCAGAAAAGACGATGCGAAAGTTGAAATGATAAGCTTTAATTAGAATAATGAGACGTATTTATTTACAACAAATAGCGCGAGTTGTTCATTTTAATGAGACAAGTAAAAAATGGCGCAAATCTTTTAATGAGATTGAAATAACGAATTTAATAAATACAAGGAAAATGTTAACAATAAAAAACACATGATTTTGAGTGAACATGGAACTTAGTTGGAGTACAGATTTTGACACAAAATGAAGCAGAAAGAGAGAAAGAAGAGAGAAAACAAAAAAAAACGAAGAAAAAACGAAGATCAAGTTTATCTAAATGCCAGTTGTTCAATTGGAAGAAATGGTGATTTATTAGCCACGGATACAACACTATCATAGTGTTGACAGAACTGATTGTCTGTATACCAGAGATGAATTTGATTATCAATGAAATCAGATCCAGGAATACACATAGGTGTTTCTCCTTCTTTATGTATAATCAAATTTTTTTCGATTACAATTGCTGTTGCCATAATGATTAGATTATCTACATAGATTCCGTTCTTAGACATTTCTTTCATATAACTATTCATATTCGGATATTCTTCTTCAACTAAAAATTGTTCAAATTTATCTCTATTGCAACGCATATATTCAATTGCAGCTAATCGTATTTCCATATGAGCACTTTGTTCACCAAAAATTTGATGAGATACTGTACGGAAAAAGCAATTTCCATCACCTTTCATTGCGATTATTTTTAAACCTATATCCCTGAGTTGATTACATGGATCAACAGTATTTGGTGTTAATATATCACGTATGTTTATTGTTTCTTTAGTATTTGTTAGAAAACGAATTTGTAAATCATTGAAAGTATCGAGTTTTTTCTCTTTATTCATTCTAAAATTACTTGTTGTTTTAGATTTTTTAGATGAATTTATGTCTGTTTCTTCTCGTTGACGTTTATTCGTATTATTTCTATTATCTTGATCATGATTAGGACATGTCAAAGACGAATCTACTTCCATTTGATTTTCATCATATTCTAGTGAATTTGTATTCACTTCATTTAATTCATTGTCGACATTTATCGACAAAACCAATTCATCGTGATAACTATAATATGTACCTATCGTGTCTTTCTTTCGTTCGTTTTTGAACACGAAATTCGAATAAACACAATCGAGACTAGTCAAGTTCTTTGTTGTAGGTATTTGTTTGAACATGTTTTCGAAACCTAAACTTTTTAATTTGATTTCGATAGGTTTTGTTTCATCTGACAAAGAATCTTCATTAAAATCTCCAACTAGAATAATGTTTTTATCGATGTTTATCTTTTCTAGAAGCAAAACTAAATTAGCTAAAAATTCTGTTTTATTTTGTTGTGGTGATCGATAACATGTAATAATAGTAATGTTTTTTTGTTCGACATCAATTTCAATCGAAGTATATTCGAGATTTAATTGTTGTGATAAATCAAATTGTCTTGTCGAAATATTCTCTTTCACATAAATGGCAACACCACCACCTTTCTTTGATTTTAGTGGATGACTTGATTCGAATGAATCAAAACGTGTTTTCGAAAATAGAGTAAAACCTTGAATTTGAAAATGTTCGTATTCGTCATTTTGTTGATTTAACCAACTTTCGCATAGACAAATGACATCTGCTTTGTTGGTTAAATAATGATTAGTCAAAGCTTGAAAATTATTTTTCAATCCTTCAATATTATGACATAACATATTGAGATATTTCGGATCATTTTGAAAAATCATTGGTTTTTCTTTGAATGTTTTCATTTGTGTGAGAATTGTATCAATATGTTCATTACAATAAATTTTATTTGGATGTAAGTCAGAAAGAAAAAGTCCTTGTTGCGTACGGACACGACTCAATGCTGTATATCCCATTCCTGTACCAAATAAATCTTTCGTACTAATTACAATTTCATCAACTGTAATACCTTGAGCTTTATGTATAGTAATTGCCCAACTTAAACGTAAAGGAAATTGTTTTGTTGTTTTTCTATAATTTAACTCAGTATCTTGACGATCGTTTGTGTCACTTTCTCGTGTAACACATATCGTGTCTTTTCCTTTGCAATATGGACATTTATCTCGATGAATTCGTCCAATTGTAGATGAATCACATTTGATAACTATTCGTAATATCTTTTTATTTTCATTTTCTATAAAATCAATTACTCGAGCCATAACACCATTCGCTAAACCATCATTTACACAGATATTCTTCGTCAAAATTACTCGAGCATCTTTGGCTATACGAAGTACTTTCAAAACTTTTGTCTTTTGATTATTCTTTTCTATTCCGATTTCTCTTCCTTTATGATCAATTTCATAACATGTACGAATATCTTTACAGATCTTGTCTAACATTTTATTATTATGTTCATCAACACTAATGTTTTTTGCAAACAAATGAAGTGCTTCTGGATGATATTCTTTATTTAAGTAACGTTGATGACAATTTTCAATTGCTGTTCGATCTTCATCTGTCATTGTTTCATTTTTCTTTAATTTTCGAATTCGATTAAGCATTTGTGAAAAACATGCATTCGTTTTTTGTCTTTCATTTAGTTTCAGTTCAACATATTCAAAATGATCTGACCATAATAAAGAAGAATAAATGCCCTGTGAAGCAACAGGCGCACATTGATAGAAATCACCAATAGCAATGATAGCAACATTTCCGAAAATAGCTGTATTGGAATGTATACCCATTATTTGTGTGAGACGTGAATGCATTGCTCCCCAAAGATTAGACTGTATGAGTGATACTTCATCAACGAAGAGCAATTTCAAAGATCCCAATTTACATCGGTAACTGTTTAATTTATCACAAGATAAATTATCTGCTTGACTATTTTGTTGTGTACCAATACCGAAAGCACTATGAATAGTGACACCACCAACATTGACAGCTGCAGCTCCAGTAAATGCAGTTATTAACGTATGGATTTCATCGATATTTTCATCTGGTTCGAGATGTTTTTTTCGAGAAAAAATTCTCATTGCTTCATGATGTAAACATTTTAACAAGTGACTTTTACCAGTACCAGCTCCACCTGTAATAAACAAACGGAGTGGTTCAACATCAGAATTATGTAACCGCTTAAAACACCATTCTCGAACATAATAGAATATTTGTTGTTGTTCTTCATTCAATGAATCTAACATTGGTCTTATTTCATTCGTTGATATATGTCTCGGATTCAAATCAAAGAAAGTATTTTTTTGCTTTTTATTATGAATAATATTCAAGTCAACATTATCCTCGTTTTCAATTTCTATGAGCCATTGTCTTTCTTTTTCTCTGTCAGCAACAATTTTTGCCCATTCATTTTCGTTTGCATCATTCGACAAACTATTAAATATCGATTCCATCTCTTCGGTTTCTGTATAATGTTTCTCATATTTTTTTCGATTTTCAATAACAACCTCTTTTACTTTACGCCATTTCTTTTGTTTTGTATCGTAAAAATCAGCTGTCTCATAAAATAATTCATAGGGTTGTTTCAATTCATCACGACTTCGAATCGGTAAATAAAGACAAAGAATGTTTTCAAAATAATTCTCTGTGTCTGTTTCTCGGTTGAAATACGGAAAACGAATGATAGCATTACGTACACAACGTTTTTTAATGGCAAAATTGAGTGTTTTTAAATATTTAATAGGAGTTCTTGGATTTTTTGCTTTTTTTATTGCAGATACTATCTGAAATTCTGATGCAAAATCTGCTAAACAAATATCCAATTCAGGATCATCAGGTCTATCAAAATATTTATCTGCTAAATTCGACATGTAAATATTTTCATCATCAGGATCCATTTCTTTGAGTATTCTTGCTGGTTTTAGAAATTTACAACTGTTCGAATGAGATGGTACAAAGACAAAACCACGACTTGAATACACTAATGGCATTTTACATGCACGAAAAATTGCTTCCTGTACACTAACTTGTCTATGATTGAAAAATGTTCCTGTGAGTTTTTTCATCTCGTCACGAACATTCATATTACCTTCGCGACATTCTTTATGTGTTTCTTCAAGAAGTAAACTCATCTCTCTTTCAGGTTTAGTTGTGTATGACATAAGATATTTGGCACATGCATATGAATCAAGAATGAATTGAAGATCCATATTAGCATTCCATGCTCTGAGCATTTCTTCATTGTATTGATTTACCCAACGAGCATTAGGTTCTCGTTTATGAATCATAACGATTCGTGTATGAACAACTCGAAGAGCCCATTCATAATCATCATATGTCCAATTGAACTTTGACAAAAGACTATCAAAATCATATCGTGACAATGTTTTTTCTTTTTCCAATTCATTAAGTGTAGCATTCATTTCTCTTAAAATCTCTTTTGCTCTTTTAGATCGTTCTTTATCTTCATCACTATTGATTTTAATCGGTTCACAAATGAATGTTCGATATGCAATAGGACGTGGAAATCCAAATCGACACATCGTTTTATGATATTTTAAACATGATTTCGAATGATTACGTGAATGTGTTTGAACTTCTTTTATAATGTTATGTAATTCGAGATCTTCTTCAATCGATGGATATTTTGTTGTAATATATTTATCACAAAAGTCTACAATATGTTGACGTGTTTCTTCATTCGTATCAACACCATGATATTGAGGTGCATCTTCGACCCAAATGGGCATATGTGCATGAGGTGAACCACGAAATTGCATTTCAATTCGTGCATACCAATCTTTTACTTTGCCCAAACACCAACAACCACCTTTAACAAACATATTCATAAAACGAGTAAAACGATTTTCAAATAGACGTGCTGCTAAAACAGGATTAGCTCGTAAAAGTTTTGTTTTTTCTTCATATGTATATGAATCTTTGACTTTTTCTCCAGAATGACGTGCAAAGATATCGATGAATTCTTTCCAACGAATATCTGCACATGATAAAGTTAAGAAGAAAGTTGGAAAACCTAATTGACGTGTCATTCCGAATAATTCTTTCAAACGATGAAGCCAATACTGAGGACTACCACGTACAGATTGAAGATATCGATAGATCATATCTTTATTCATTAGAAATTTCATTTGACTTTCATCAAGAGCATGTCTTACGGTCATCGGCAATTTCTTTCGAAATGCAACATTAATACTCGAGAAAACTTGTTTCAAATCGCCTAAATATTGCAAATAGAATATATACGTTGAATCTGATGCGAAACGAGAATCCGATGAGAACAATCGTGTTTTACAATATTCTTTCCATTTTAAATCTGTAACACGTTCTTCATTGAATGTGCCTTTACCATCAGGAAACAAATGTGGAAAAGCTAATCCTTCAATTGCTTTATCAGTCAATAATGAACTTAAATTATTTTTCTCAGCAGGTGCAACAGTTATTGTGTCTTTATTTTGACATAAGAAATCATTAAAATCACTTGGTTGAGTACATGAATCTGTACCAATATTATATTTACTACGAATATCTTCATGATCCTCAATGACTTCTTCATCATTTTGATCATTGTTATCTATGTCACCTAAAGATAATCGTTGTATTTGTAAATCATCGGATATGTTCAGAGTTTTTTCAAATGAAAATTCTCCATCAGTAGATTCTATATCCATTGGTTCAATCGTTTCATTTTCTAAATTAGGATTATTGTTGAACTTATCCGACACAATATAATTCTCATCAATTTCATTAATAGTAATGTTTCGATAATTTGGATGTTTTTTAGTTAAAACAATCAATGCATTTCTTACATCATTCGGATTTATGAATTGTTCTTCCCAAATAGCCTTATATTTCAATCTTCGTTTGAGTTGTAATCGTATCATTAATGATTTATCAATTGGACGAGGTAACGTAGTTACAGTTTCTTCAACATCCGAAGGCACACAATGCAAAGGACCTTTCGTTCCTTTTTGTGCAAATTTACCAGAAATTTTACCACATGATAAATTAACAACTTTAAGAAATGGTAATCGAAGTGCAATTAGATGCTTCTCTAGATTATTCAAATTTTTTAATTCAGATGGAATATCACTTACATCCAATTTATTTGCAATACATCTACCAGGCATTTTATTCTTTTTTATTTTATCTGAACAATATCTACATATCCATTTCTTTTCCATTATCAACGGATGATTAACATATGAACGAACTTTCGCTTGATCTTCATATGACATATTCTTTTTCAAATAATTCTCTTCTATGTATGGTATCACTTGTTGTCGAAAGAATCTTATACCACAAGAAACACAAATAAAATCAGGACCTTGTTTGTTTTTTTCTTTAAATTCTCGCAAACTTTGCCGATACAAATTCATATGTTTAAATCTACAGGTGTGACTTTGATTCGCTTTATATTTCTTCATTATACGACGACCTTGTTCATAAATACGTTTCCGATACTGTCTTATAGGTGTTGATGTGATTTGGTAATGTTTTAATGTTTGTTGAATTTTTATTAATCGAAATGAACTGTTTGATTGATATTTGTTTCTAAATCGATCATTGATTCGTTTTCTATAGTTTCTACGAAATTCTTTGTCACAATGATATTTTGTAAAAAATCTTATTCTTGCATTAATATTATACATATTACGAAATTTAAGATCATTATAATATCTCTTTAATACAAGTCTTTTTATATAATGCTTTCGTTTCTCACGATAATCAGTATTCTTGTGATATTTTTCTCTCATTTGATGTTTTCTATTTTGACAATGAATTATATCTGTATGATATTTTTCATGAATCTGCCTTTTTCGGTTTTCACGGTACACAACATCCATATGATATCTTCCTTGAATCTGTCTTTTTCGGTTTTCATGATACTGAACATCCATATGATACTTTTCTTGAATCTTTCTTTTCCGATTTTCACGATACTGAACATTCATATGATATTTGCTATTACTTTGTTTTATTTTGTATTCACGATACTTGAAATTTTCTTGATACTGCTTATTCATTGTCATCTTTAGATTTTCTCGATATCGAGTATTCGCTTGATAGTATCGTTTCATTTTCGTAATATGTTCCGTACGAAACGAATTATTTCTTTTGTACTCTTGACTAAATTTTTTTTTAACATATTCATTTTTTTTCTTATGGAAAATAATATTGTCACGATATTTTTTTCTCAACCATTTACGTTGTCTAATTCGTTTTAAAACCAAACTATTTACGTTTTCATTTTCGATAGTATCTTTTTTCTTTTTTCTAATATCAGCTTTTCTCTTTTTGTCATGTTCTAGACGGCATACTTTCGAAACAAGTTTCTTCAAAATATCTTGAACAATTTTAAATTCTGTAAATTGATCCTTTGGAATTTCTTTTTGTGGAAACAGAATTTGGACATCTCCAGTTCTAAAACCTACACAATTTGACGGTACAAAATATGGTTCAAGAACACCATAACTAGGTGGTAAACTCGCAGCAATTCGTGCATCACGTCTTCTATCTAGAAATATTTTGACTGCTCTCATAACTAAGATTAAAATTTTCCATGATCGAACAGCTTTTAAATGATTCATTTTTCGTTTATAACTTTCTTTTCTTGTCTTCACCTTCGATGCAACAGATTTTTTTCGAACCATAACTTCAAATACAAACAGAGTCAAGTTGATTTATATATATGTTTGTTTTTCTTATTATCGTTCTCTGAGATTTCTTAAGGTTTCCGAAAAAAAACCGTTTTATCTCCTAAGCGAGAACTTATTTGTCTTAATTTAGACAAGATATCGAAAGAAATGTTTCTTTTCGAGTGAATAGGTATTTGAAAGTTTACTTCAAATTTAACTCGAGAATAAGCAAGAAACACAAGAAAGCTGAATTTTAATGCTTTCTTTTTTTCAACAATACAATGTAGTTGAAATCTTTTTTTTATATTAAGAATCAACGTTTCTTCACAGATTTAAAGATAATCTAAAATAGAAAATAAACAATCTTTTATCCAAAACAATGTTATTCAATCAGACGATTATTTTTCACTTAATATTGAAAGAAACTACTGTTACAACTGTAAGAGAAAACATATTTGTAAAATTACGACTTAGATCAGTTTCTTTCAATGATAAACTTTTTTCGTGATATTTATCTGTATTCATTCGAATATGAGTTCATTCATGTAAACAAAAACTGTGTAATTAGACAGTATCCAATGATTTTCACTTATTTATTCCATAGATTACAGTTTTAATTATTCGAGTATTTTCAGCGCCTAAGTTTTCGTACAGCTGACATTTTAATTATCTTATGGATGTTAGATATTGGTAAACGATGGAAG